>Ga0114932_10003669_pt1 | contig 14850 bp, 9 predicted proteins | sample 2SBtaG_2_FD_87286 | JGI IMG/M metagenome (GOLD analysis project Ga0114932, IMG submission 87286) | Deep subsurface microbial communities from Kolumbo volcano to uncover new lineages of life (NeLLi) - 2SBTROV12_ACTIVE470 metaG | ecosystem: Environmental > Aquatic > Marine > Volcanic ...
AGGATGCGTATTCTTTCTGATGGTAAGGTTGGCATAGGCACTAATAGCCCTGATTATAAATTAGATGTAGCAGGGGATATAGGTATTGGTGATTATGCCATGATGAAGTCAACGGCTCAGTATATGGGCATGATTGGTTTCAATAGAAATGGAAACACTGGGGCTATTTATAATAATTCTTATGGAGCCTTTCAGCTTCAGAATAACAACGGAGTCTTTGAGTTCCAGTGCTATAACTCTTCAGGAGTTGTTCAAGCAATACATAAGTTCACAAGTGATGGTAGGGTAGGTATAAATACAACACCTCACACAAACCAACAATTTCACATCGTTGCATCGTCTACAGATACAACAGGATTAGAGTTTTCAGCTTCACAAATTGCAAACGAAACTAGGATTCTTTCTTATGACAGAGGCTCAGGAGGAGGATATAGACCATTAAGATTACAGTCATCACATCTCAAGGTTGAGATTTCTGGTACTCATAAATTTGCGGTAACTTCTACTGGTGCTTCGGTAACTGGAAGATTATCAGCATCGGAAGTAGCCGTTACTAATATAGTCACTAATAAGCTCGTTAAATTCAATGGCACTTTGTTAGATGACAGCTCGATAACTGACGATGGGTCAACGGTCACAGTCGGGGGCAACCTCACAGTACAGGGAGACATCTCTACTACAGGTACATTCACTATAATAGACACAGATGTAAGCACCACTGAACAGCTTTTAGTAACGAATGATGGAACTGGCCCTGCTGTTATTGTTAATCAAAAAGGAGTACAGCCAGTAATAGATTTTCAAGATGATGGCACATCTGTTTTTTACATAAAGAACGGAGGTAATGTTGGTATTGGTAATGGTATAACAAATCCTCTAAATAGACTACATGTTGAAACTAGTGATTCAACAGTTGCTAGGTTTAAATCAACAACAAATAAAGCTTCTATATTAATACAGGACGATGATACTGACGGATACTTTAGTGCTGAGTCAGAGAGAGTCTCAATGGGATTCAATTCAGGCTTACACGCAGATAATATAAATATACAAAAGATATCAGGCCCAGAGTATAGGGTTGGTATAGGAACAGCTTCCCCATCAGCAAAGCTTCATGTAGCAGGAGGAAATATTTTAGTTGATTTGCAATATGGTATAAGATTTGCAGATGCTAATACTCGGATATATACAAATGCCGAAACCCCAGAGGACTTAATTATTGAAGCAGATCAAGACTTACTATTAACCCCAGACGGTAATGTTGGAATAGGAACTGCAACTCCAGCTAGAATACTTGATGTATCAACAAATGGTTCTGACACCTACGGAATAAGAAACTCTTATGGCGCTTCTCACTACATGGAAATGGCTCATAACCGTTTCAATGCTGTAGGGAATAATTATATTAGATTTAATATAGATGATTCCACAAAAATGACCATTGTCGATTCAGACTATGGTGGAGGGGTAAATGGAGTCGGAATTGGAACCGTTACTCCAAGTTATGAACTCGAAGTTATAGGAACAACAAAATCTACCTACTTTATTGGTGGTGCTTATTTTGAGGAGAACGCATCTTCTAGTAAACTAAAATTCTACAAAGACGGAACAGTCCTTGTCATGGATGAAGATGGTGAATTAAAACCATGTGATAAAGAAAATGACACTTTAGTTTTTGGTGTTAGTAAAACAGATTTTAATGCTCCTGTAGTACTTGGAGCAGAGCCTATTCTTGTAACAGGACCAATTAAAGTTGGTGATTACATTGTAACTTCAAACAAACAAGGCCACGGTCAAGCAATGAAGGAACAAAAACTAGGTACAATTATAGCCCAAGCCATGGAAAATGGAGACGGCGAATCGTATAATATTAAAGCTATGATTAGAAAGATGTAATAACATCTATTTAAAATAAATTAAAATAAAATTAAATGCCAACATTAACAGGACAGAACGTTTACATAGCCTCAGACTCAGTTAATTTTAGAACTGGGGATATAACAAAAGCTAATATATCTTACAACAGTGGTACAGATAAGTTATTTTTTAGCGGAGATATGACTTTTCAAGATCCTACGGCTAACATTACAGGAAGGCTTGAAGTTAGCCATATTGAAGTAACTGGCGCTCATAACCCTTGGGCGGGTACAGATGGCCAATATGCGGCTATATACTTATCGGATATGGATCGTGGTATTTTAGGTAACATGGGTGGTGATTATGCTCGACCCTTGATAACCAATAGCGCTAATAAAATCACTATTGGCAGCAATGGTACGAGTGCAATTCACAACATAAATATTCAGCCAGGAAATGGTGCTGGGTCAGCCATGAGTAACTTCAATGTTTTTTCAAGTGGCGTTAAAAGAATGACCATAACCAGATCAGGTACTATGGGTTTTGGTGGTGGTCTTGCAGATAACCCATATCAAGCTGTCGTCTTCGATCTACAGGATAGTAGAATGGATATCTTGAATGGGTCTGTTAAAATTAGATATGCCGCAAATAATGATGCTATAACTCTAACTCCTTCTGTTGGAAATGAAGCTAGAATATTAGCCAGTGATGGAGATACCAGTTCCCCGCACCCATTAAAAATAGCTGGCGATAGAATAAGATTTACTACAAGTGGATATTCTGCTTCCACTGAAGTCATGAGAATAACAGCAGACGGTAAAGTCGGGATAGGAACAGATGATCCAACTACCGCTAAACTTAGAATTAAAGGCACTACGAATGATAGCTCTGAGCTTACACTTCAATGTATCGATAGTACTGATACTCAAACATTCTTTGTTAGGAATGATGGAGTTGTGCAAGTAACTGATAATTATTTTTATGTTTCTTCAAATGCTGGAGCTTATGTCCAACATGACTTAAGAGTCAGAGGTAGTCTATCTAATGACGGAGGAGCTTTAGTAGTTGGTGGTGATGTTAACTTTGATGTTAATACTTTATTTGTAGACAGCACAAATGATAGAGTCGGTATAGGATCAAATACTCCTGCTGCTTTTCTTGATGTTTCCAGAGATAATAACAACGTTGGTAATCAACTTGTTGTTGCCGACACTGAAGGTGCTAGTGCAGCAATAAGAACTTATACAACAAGTTCCCCAGCAGGTTTAATATTGAATCATTACTATGCAGAAGGTGGTAGTTCAAATGAGTATGCACGTTATGCTGATTTTGTCTCAAACGTAGGAAATGGTGCTGGCTCAAAAATGCGCTTTATTACTAAAAATGCTGCAAATACATACTTCACAACTATCATTGATAATGAAGGTAGGGTAGGTATAGGAACAACTAATCCAGCAGTGGATTTGGAAATTTCAGGAAATTTAGGATCTATAAGAGCTACTAGTACAGGAGGTGGAGCAAATTTATATTTAAATAGTGCATCAAGTAACTTAACTAGAATTAGATGGAATAGTGCCGCAGGTAGCTTTGCTATTAGAGATGATTCAAATAGTTCGGATAGAGTAACTATAGATTCTGATGGCAATGTTGGTATTGGAGTAGCAGACGCTTCTCAAAAGTTAGAAGTTGCAACGAACACAGATGTATCAGCACAAATAGGTAGAGCGCAAGTTGGACATATGGGTTTTGGTGATCATGCTGGATTTTCTCATTTAGATCAAGCAGGAACCTCTTCTTACTCTTTACTTCAAAGTAGCGCAGGAGATACTTTTATCAACAGTGCTTCAAATAGACAAATTTATTTTAGAGATGGAAATGCAACAATAGGTGGATTCAATAGTGATGACGATTTCTATGTCGATACTAATACTCTGTATGTAGACGCTTCTCAAAATAATGTTGGTGTAGGAACATCAACTAATCATGCTAGTTCTAAATTAACTATTCAAGCTGACAATACTAATGACATCATAACAGGATTAGTAATTAATTCTTATCAATCCACTACAGGAACAGCAGGTAAGGGTGTTGGCATTGTAATGGGGCAAAGCAATGGAGTTTATTCAAGCAAAATAGCCAATGTATGGACAAACAATAACCCATCTTATCTCCAAACAAATATAGCATTTTATACTATGCACGATAGCTACCTCCCTGGTAGTGAAACCGAAAAGATGCGTCTGACATCTAAAGGTTATTTAGGAATAGGTACAGGATCTCCTAGGGGTATGCTTGATGTTGTTGGTAATACTGATGACGATACTGATTTTTTAACTATACACGATATTGACCCTAGCGCTGGTTCGCATAGGCCAAGTATTAGGTTTAGATCAGACTCTGCTCAAATTGGACAAATTGTAGCTTTAGATAATGGAATGCGTTTCTCTGTAGGGACTTCAGAAACTTCACACCTAGAAATTAGAGAGAGTACCAAACACGTAGGTGTGGGAACAGGAGACCCAAGTTATCGGCTTACGGTAAATGCAGGTAACACTAACGAGATAGCGAGATTCCACTCTGAAGATAATGATGCTTTAATATCTATATCAGATAACACTAGCACTGTTTATATAGGTCTAGATGCCTCTCTGGATCTTATGTCCCTTGGTTTTAATAGTAGCATGGGAGTATCTTCTAATGTTAATATTACTACTGGAGGTTTTGTTGGTATAGGAACAAATAGTCCAGGAGCTGCATTAGATATTCACACAGCAACTAACACAAATGGTATTCTTATTAGGGAGGATACTGATAATTCTATAACTCATAACATGTATGTAAGTAGCTCTGACAATGGAGTTATGGTCATGTATGCAAATGGGCAAAGCTCAAAAATACAATTAAATACTGCTGGTGATAGTTATTTTAATGGTGGTGATTTTGCTATAGGAACAGATAGTCCACAAGAAAAATTACACGTATACAATGCGGGAACAGCAAGAGTTGAAATAGAAAGCACTACTGGACCAGCAGCATTCAAAGCAACAAACAACCAAGGTTCTTACGGTTGGTATGTTAATGGCAATAACGATTCATTTAGATTGTATGATTTTGGAGGTGGTGGAGATTACATAACTGTTAGTGGTAATGGTAATGTTGCTATAGGGACAGACCTTGCTCCACAGAAACTCAACGTAAAAGGAACAATAGTTCACCTAAACTCTTCGAATATTCAAGTTGCTGGAATGACTAATTCCAGTGATGCTGGTAGACTCTATGCAAACAATGCTGGAGGAGTAACAAAAGTTTTACTTGATTCTAATGGAGAGAGTTATCTTAACGGTGGTAATGTCGGTATAGGAACGGATAATCCAGGAGCCACACTCGACCTTCGTGGTGACATGAGGTTAGATAGTGGAGGGTCTACTGATAGAAGCATTTACTTTAGAAACCAAAGCAGTCAAGGAAAAGTAAGAAGTGATGCTGCTTTACAGTTTGATGTAGGAGTTTCAGCTTCTCCCACTTTGGCAATGTATATTCAGGAGGAGACTAAAACTGTAGGTATAGGAACAAATAATCCGAGAAGCGGAAGCTTCCATATCTACAATACTAATGCTGTTTCTGACGGAGATGGGTCGGCATCAATGAATCCTACTGGGCAAGACAGTATAGTTTTATTTACTGATGGATCAGTAAACAACAACTTTGGTTCGATTAGTTGGTTGGATGGGGGTCGTCGTAGAGCGATGATTGCAGCGGCATCTGAAAGAGCTGATGGAGATTATCAAGGGTTATCTTTCTTTACTAGAGGAACTGATGGCCCAGGAGATTTGTACGAAAGTATGAGAATCAATCATGGCGGCACAATCGGCATGGGTGTAACTGGAGCAGGTGGTTTTCACGCAAACGCTGAAAGACTAGTCGTTGGTGATGGAGCAGGAAATGAAGGAATAACAATATATGCTGGAACTAGTAGTGCGGCTAGTTTGTATTTTGCTGATGGCACAGCAGGAGACGCAGCTTACAGGGGGTATGTACAATATAGTCATGGTGCAGAAAAATTATTTTTAGGAGCAGGTGGGACAACCAAAATGACTATTACTAACGGCGCTAGAGTTGGTATAGGAACAGATACCCCAAGTAAACAAGTAGAAATTCGCGCTACTGAGCCATTCTTAAGATTGGAAGAATCAGATTCTGGCGGAAACAAAAGATTAGATTTAACTGTTATTAATTCCACAGGTGTCATTGGTGCAAATCAATCTGCACAAACAATGATGTTCCAAACTGTAGGGTCAACCAGAATGACGATAGAACCTGGAGGCGATGTTGGTATAGGATCAACTAATCCAACAGAAAAACTAGAGGTTGCAGGGAATATAATAGCTAAGGATGCTGGATTTTTAGCTGGTGTTGGTGGTGATAAAGATGGTTTCATATTTCATGACCTTTACACTGCTGGGGGTAACTATTATGGATACAAAGCTTTTAGTAGTGCAACAAGGCTTTCAACAGTAACTGATGGGGTAGAAAGATTAACTGTCGATGTTAATGGTAAAGTTGGCATAGGAACAACTGCTCCAAGCGGTCAATTGCATTTAAACAAAGAAAATGCTATAGCAGAAATGCACATTAGTAGAGGTGGTTCTGATCCGAGTACTAACACAGATATAGGCAGGATACAATTTAAAACAGATTACACTAATGAAAATGAAGTAGGTAGCATATGGGTAAGAACAAACTCAAGTGCATATAGAACTGATATGCGGTTTGGCGTTAAAGCTACCGCAGGTTCAGAAGAGGTAGGATTGACTGTACATGGAACTAATGATGGTCCATTTGTAGGGGTAGGAACAACCAATCCAACACACACATTCCATGTTAAAGCACAACAAGATGGTGATTATGTTGGTAGAATAACTAACACAGAAGCTACTGCTGGAGCTAACTATGGTTTTAAGGTAGATGGTGGTTCGAATGCTTCAGATGTTACTTTTGAAGCTAGTAGTTTAGCGGGGACAAGCTACTTTCAAGTTCAAGGTGATGGTAAAGTGGGTATAGGAAGCGCGTCTCCAACAAGCCCTCTTACTTTTAATGCGGCAGCAGTCGGAGTAGATGGCTCTGCGGTCACAACGATGACTAAAACTATAGCTACTACTAATATTGGGGTAAAACTTGGCTTTACTGGCGGAAGCAACACAAATAACAATATTATAGGTGGGCTAAGTATGGGTAATATTGGTGAGGAATTTGTAGGTATGTATGCTATTGATGGTGGAGCATCTGCTTCAACTCATTTGGCTTTATTTGCTGGAACAACCGCAGGAACTACTGAAGTTATGAGGCTTTTTAGTGACGGTAAGGTTGGTATAGGAACAACTACTCCAGAACAAAAACTTCATGTAGAAGGAAGTGCTAATGGGAATGTAAAAGCATTAATAGAAAATACTAATGCAGGGAGCAGTGCTTATGCTACTTTAGGATTCCAAAATAACCGCCCTCATTCTGTTCAACCTGCGTTATTTTTAAACGGGACTAATAATACAAATTATGCTGGTGCAGATTCCTTGAATATGTACCACTATGGTGCATATAATCTCGGCTTTGTTACCAATAATCTACTACGCATGACTGTGAGTGGTAACGGTAATGTAGGTATAGGAAGCGCTTCTCCAGCACAAAAATTAGATGTTGATGGTTACGTCCAAGTTCAAAACTCCTCAGATAGTAGCTCTAGGTTATATTTAAAAGGGGGTAGAAGTTATTTCTTAACTTCAACCAATGGATCTGATTTTGGTTTATATGACGATCATGCAAGTGCTTATCGTATATATGTTAAGAGTGATGGCAATGTGGGAATAGGAACAAATGCCCCAACTGAAGCTTTAGATGTTGTAGGATTCATAAGAATGGGCCATGCTACCGCAAATAGCACACAAAAGATAGCCAGACAAGTTATTCGTGCTTACAATACCTCTCACTCAGATTTTATGGCCCTTATGGGTACAGCTAATCAGACTAGTAACGTAATAAGTTACGGCGGAGGCAGTAGTAGTCAAACGTGCGCGACTGAATTAGCTTTCTTTACTCATACCGACGTTTCTACAGACACTGCTGGAACAAAAAGAGCAAGAATTAATTTATCAGGAAACTTTTCGTTAGGTGCAGATGAATATTTAAAAACCCATAACACAGCCAGAGCGCACATACAAGCACAAGGCACTTCGGTTGATCTTAGTAGTAGTAAAATAGCTGATGCAACTTTACTTCTTGGTAATGAATATGGAGCTACAAACTCAAGTAATCCTGCTTATGGTTTGGCAATAGGAGTTAATACTGCTGGCTGTTCTTTATTGCAGTCTAGAAGATTTAATAGTAGCACATTCTTCGAAATGTCTTTAAACCCATATGGAGGTAATGTTGGAATTGGAACTGTTGATCCAGGTTATGCATTAGAAGTTAATGGATCTATTGTTGGTAGTTCTAAATCATTTTTAATTGATCATCCTACTCAAACAGGCAAAAAGCTAATGCATGCTTGTATTGAGGGTCCAGAAAATGGAGTCTACTTTAGAGGTAAATCACAAGAAACTGGCGTAGAGGCTCCTGAGTACTGGTCTGGATTAGTTGATATAGATTCAATGACAGTTGATGTAACTCCAATAGGGCCAAATCAAAGTATATATGTTGATAGGATAGATGATAATGGAGACATATGCGTAGGATCAAATACTGCGGAACCTCTTAATTACTTTTATGTGGTCTATGGAGAAAGAAAAGATATAGATAAATTAGAAATTGTAAAAGACCCAAAGCCTCCGCCATCAGGAGCTGATGTTGCTCAATAATTAATTAGAATTTTTAGTATATTTTAATATATTTAAAGTATGCTTGATTATATATTTTTGACTCCCATAGCTAATGGGATGACTGGCAATATTGTTCCGCAATATCTAAAATTACAATCTTGGTGTGATAAAAACAACTCAGCTATACTTACTTGCCATAGATTGTTTCTAAACTTTGCCCGCAATTACCTTGCAACAGGAGGAAAAGGTTTTGTCGATACTAGGCCGCCAGATGCAGAGTGGTTATTTTGGATTGATTCCGATATACAGTTTTCTATAGAACAAATAGAAGCATTAATTAATGTTCCTGATGAGCATAAATTTGTAACAGGGTGGTACTGTTCTAACTATGGGGATCAAGCTATGGTTGGTAATTGGGATGAAGATTTTTTTAGAAGGCATCACCATATGCCTTTTACTTCTGCTAAATGGTTACAAGAAGCTGGGGCTATAAACCCAAATAAGCTAGTTGAAGTAGATTGGTGCGGGTTCGGATTTACTAAGGTGCATAGATCAATTTTTGAAAAAATGAAGTACCCTTACTTCCCCTTAAATTATGCACATATAACCGATTGTAACGACGGTAAGGGCGGAAAATTTGAGTTAAATGACTTGAGTTTTGAGGATGTGAGTTTTTGCCAGAATTGCTACAAAGATACAGGAATTAAGCCAAAAGTATTAGCTCCTTTAAGAGTAGGGCATTACAAATCATTTTTTGTTTGATCTGTAACTCTAAACGCTTGGAAGTGAGGAGTTTTCCCGTCGCTGAAGTCATTCTTAAAAATACAAATTGGTATTGTCTTGCCATCAACGACAATATTACCAGATAAAAAAGTATTTCCGTTAGACTTTTTCTTGGTCCAAAACGCCCCCATCTTGTTCTGGTTCCACTTGGATGGTTTTTTCTTTGAGTAGTTCGATGAAGTCTCTTCTTGCATAATGTGGCAATGATTTATATTGTGATTTAAGTTTCCTGTAAACCCTTCTTGTGAATGCATTCATAGGAGGGCAAATTTTTCTTAGTTGTTTAGCAACTCTTCCGTTCATAATTTAGCTATATAAGTTTCTGAATCTTTTAAAAAGCCAATCTTTTTGTAAAAATTAGTAATTTTCTCTGATTTTTCATGATTAGAGACTGACGACATCATTATATACTTAAAATCATTATTTCTAGCAAATTTTAAAGCTTTTACAAATAATCTATAACCAGCTCTTGGATTAGCAGAAGCCCAAACATATTCACTAAAAATTTTTTCTCCAAACTTTTCATTTTTATTGTTAATAAATGATATAACAGCATCGTAGTTACCATCATCTGATAAATTAGCCCAACAAAAAAAATCCCATGTAAGTACTTTGGTGTTTCCAAATGCTGTTATTATACTGTCTTTGTCATGAGGTAAAAACAAGTGGTGGTCTGTTTTATCTCTCTCTCCAAAAATTTTGTAAATGTCATTTACTACTTTTTCAAAGTCAGCAGGATTAGTTATTCTTTTTATCACTTAGATTTAAGTATTGGTATCAACTTCCTGGCCTCTTTAGCTGATATATCAGAGTAAGAAGACCAATTTTTAGCCTCTTCGTTACGATATTTTTCCGCTTTCCAAAGGTCTCTTAATAAATTTTTAAAACCTTCAAATGAATCTACTCCGTGTTTATCTCTAAGTATCTTTTCAAGCAAACCTGTCGGTGTAATAGCTGGAGCATCGTATTCAACAGTCGTAGAATTATCGGCTCCTTTTGATTTATCTATCTCATCTGCACCAACAATGTGAACATTTAAATAATTTCTTACACATCTAACAAAAGCACGATTACAAGCGATTGTTTCTAAGAATTTCATGCAAAAATCGTCAGTATTTGACGCTGTTGCATTAGCAACATCTACATAAGTGATGCTGAAATCGCTTACGGTTTCATAATTATTGCACCAGCATATGGTGCATTTAGCTGTTACGTAGTTGTCAGAAATATTATTAACATCAAAATGGACTGAAGTATAACCTCTTAGCTTTGCTAGCTCTTTTATACCACCGAGCATGATAAGAAGTTGCCTATCCTCTAAGCCATCAATTGATGTGGGTACTTCTTGACCCCTTATAGAAAACCAATCCTTGTTTGGGTATAAGAATTCAGGCTTTATCATAGCTCTCCAATTGATAGAGCCATCATCATTAAATTTGTAATCTACATTCTCTAATAATCCATGATCATTCCTCTTGTAAATGTCTGGACCATATTTTTTTTTCGGCTGCGCTTTTTTAGTTTTGCTCATATATATAAAAGTACTCTGATTCTTTCCAATAATCAGCACTATCAATCACTTTATCACTATTGTCAATATTATTTTTCCAATGAGCATAACTTGGATATTTTTTACCATTTGCAATTAAGTGTTTAGTACATAGAAACCTGCTTTTTGATGTCACTTGGTCTGGTTTTTTAGAATTACCATTGTAGTGCTTAACCACTAAATCAAAATATTTGTTTCTAACAGCAGATAAGTGTTCTTTTTCATTAACTAGGATCACTGGATTAATATTAAGTGATTTTAAATCATTAAAATACTTATCTGGAATCAAGTCGTCATCTGGATGCACAAAGAAAAACATATTGTTTATGTTGCTAGATAAAGGCGCAATATCTTCTGCTTTAATTACCTTATCTGTAAATATTGTGCATTTATGTCTTTTGCAAAACTCTGTAAAAGCTTGTTGATCAAAACCATAATCGACTCTTATGAAGATTTCTTGGTTATTTGATGTCTGTATGTTGCAAAATGAACTAGGTACAACCTCAATAATAGTCTGATTGAAAGCTGAGCCTTGGTAAATTGTTTTAAAATTAACTTTTGCTTTTTCTTTTTTTAGTAGATTTATAATAGATTGAGCAATTTTTTCCGGCTTTATGTTATTTATTTGTTGTTTTGGGTCAACATTACTAAAGCAAGGGTTTTTATCCCAATCAGGCTCTAAATTCATATTTAAAGATGAACTTGAAAACAGGGGCTTGTTTATGTTTGCATAAATATTGCCAAATAAAGTTACAGTGGGTTTTTTTCTTAAGCTAGATAAGTGATTTAAAGCTCCATCAACCCCAAAATGTAATAACCCGTTTGAAATAACATAGGCTTGCTGCTTGAAGGGTATATTTAGAAATTTATCAACCCCACTTATCTGAGATTTACCAGATATTTGAACGACTTTTATGTCATATTTTTTCAAAAATGGCTTCAATATAAAAAATACTATATCATAGTTTTTGTAAGATTTTGACTGGTTTTCATCGTCAATAGATATAGTTATGTAATTATCAAACTCAATTGGAAAAAAGTGATTGCTGACTATAGGTTTTGATATTTTTACCCCTAAATTTTTGGCGTATTCTCTTAGTAAGTGTGGCATTTTAGTTAACTGAAAACTGCATTTTATCTTTAGCGTTATGAATATAACTTATGTGTTTTTGAGTTGTGGAGTGAGGGTAGAATATCGCTTCAAAGTACCCCTCATGCTCTGATATGCCTTCCATTAAGAATGTGTCTTCTACTAGAGGAGAATAAGGCAAAAGCTTTTCAATGTAAGGATTATCATCTATATATGGAAAATACTTATTTTGCGTAAAAACGTATATTTTATGCTTTTTATAATTATTTTTTAGATTTTTAAGCAAAGAGTTTACTAGTAAAACATCAGTTTCCGCCTGAGGTATTACCACCGCTATTCTTTCTGATTTTTTCTCATCTCCCAAAAATTTACTTAAATCTGGTGTTGTGTATTTGGCTTTTTCTTGTATCGCAACATTTTTAAAATGTGTTACAACTTCTTGAGGTGACATGCCGCCCTGCATTTGCCCCATCCAATGTTTAAAACCACCAGAATTTTTATCTACATCGTCATTTAGAATCTCTTTATATATATCTATCAAAAATTCATCCTTAGTCGCATAATTTTCTTTTGGAGTATAATCAGGATTGAATAGACATTTCTTTAGATCATAGTCATACTCAATCTCTGGCATTGCATCTATAATCTCTTCTAGTTTAGAGCCAATAACGGGTACTGAAAAATTATCTATAACCCACTGTCTTGACTTTTCTCCTAAAGATTTTCTCTCGGATTCGGTCATATTCCAAACTTTTTCCAAATTGTCGAAAATGCTTTTTGGAGATGTAGATGCTTTTATAAATTGAGTTCCAGGTTCTCTATATTCAGTCCAATCTAGGGGTAATCCACCGCTTTCCTCTGAGCAGCTGTCCTCTCCACACGAGTAATTTGTTACTAAAGTTATTAATTCTGTTAATTTAGCCTCTTGTACAGGTATCTCTTGCCCTCCACTTGTAAAAGGATGGCAATAAACATCCATGAGGTTATAAACTTCATTTAATTGCTCCTCAGTTACACCTCTGCCAGTGTTGGTCGTGTTTACTGTTTTTTGCGAGCCGCATTTTTGACAATTTTGCTCTTGCCCAGAAAATGGTCTGACCTCATAATGACCACATTTAGAACAAACATAAGTAGTCAAAATGTCAGAAAAAGGTATATTTTTTTCTTCTAGCATCCTGCCTATGTCCCATCCCTCTGACCAGTGCGTATGTAGTAAAAGTTTGGCTTTTGGCTCTATTTTTTTGAATAATTTAAAGCCGTCTAATATGTTTGGAACGCTTTTCCTCAATTGATTTCTAAACACAAAGCCAATTATGTACTCATTGCTTAAATTGTGTCTAGATCTTAAATTAGAGCGAGCTTCATCAGAAAGTCTGTAAAAATTACTTGTATCTAGTGATCCTCTTAGTGTTTTTATGTGTGTATAGCCTAGCTTTTTAAATGCATCCTCTGCAAAAGTGGACCAAACAAAGTAGTTTTTTGCTTTCGGTGCAAAATCTACAGCTTGAGGCAGTAATGGCAAGCTATCTAAAGTTGTCCAAACCATAGTGTTTATTTTGCTCCACCAAGGTTTATTTTGATACCCGCCAAAAGCCCAAATATCCTCTATACCTATGTAAACATCAGGTTTAAATTCTTCTATAGCTTTATCTACTAATTTGTTACCGTAGCCCTCTGATCTTTGTTGTTCTGCGTTTAAATTTTGTAATTCATTTTGAGGTGGCAATGCGCCTCTACAGGTCCAAGGGACATTTTCTGTTGATGGATCTTGCCAGTGAACTCCATTTGCTAGCTCTATAATATTGTATTTACCAGTATTGAATAAATGTCTTAAAATATTTTTTTTGTTTTTACCGAACCCAGTAAAAGCCCTGCAAAAATTAGAATGGACAAGAACAGTTTTCTTTTTCATCTACTTGCTATGCTCCAAAGACTCCTTATAGCTTTTAGCTTTTTCAAGACGATGTAAGTAAAGCTCTTGTAGATAGACTCTGCAAAATTCTAAAAGACCATAAGCCTCAGACATCTCTACTCCTATGCCAAACTTATTAGCTGAGTTTCTAGTTACGCCAAAAGAGAAAGCTTTTGTACCGTCTTTTTTGGTATAAGGCTTGAAGGATATGGAGGTTTTATTGTCTTGGTAGGAGTGAAAAGCAGAAAACTCACAATAGTTCTCTATCGCATTGATTAAACCGCCTACCTCTATTTCATTTAGCTTTAAAGATAAAGACCTGTCTGGATTTTTTGCATTCTCAGAAAAAGATCCAGTTCTTGTTTTATCGTTCCAAGAAAATTGTTTTATAGCCCTTACAAATACGCAAGGCTCTTTATTTTTTTGATTCGGGCCTATATCAAAACTAAAAGCGCACCCGCTGTTTTTGGAATTGGGTTTGTAATACTGTACAATCATGTAGGATATTAGGCATAATAAGCCTTTTTTCTACACGATTAGCGGTATTTATTTTATTTTTGAGCTTTTTTTATTTGATCAGCTGTAGGAGCGCCTTTATCTCCTTTTTTACGCATTTTTTCACCTGAACCGCTCTTAATACGCTGTTTTTTCTTCCTGATATTTTCTCAAAGACTACTTTATATTTTTTCTTTTTTTTTTCTTTCATGGTTTCGTTATTTTTCTGATTAGACCCAATATCAAAACTAAAAGCACATCCTGTATTTTTAGAATTAGGTTTGTAGTACTGTACGATCATGTACAATATTACTTAAATTAACAGTTTTTTCTACACAAATCGTGTAGAAAATTA
>Ga0114932_10003672_pt1 | contig 14839 bp, 12 predicted proteins | sample 2SBtaG_2_FD_87286 | JGI IMG/M metagenome (GOLD analysis project Ga0114932, IMG submission 87286) | Deep subsurface microbial communities from Kolumbo volcano to uncover new lineages of life (NeLLi) - 2SBTROV12_ACTIVE470 metaG | ecosystem: Environmental > Aquatic > Marine > Volcanic ...
GGAACCTGAGCGCAGGCAACGGCGGTCACCATTTTTGCTCCGTCTTTGGCGATGCCGGTTTTTTCGTAATGTTGGCCAATCATGAAGCCGGTGATGTTCTGAAGGAAAACGAGCGGAATTCCGCGCTGGCTGCACAGTTCGATAAAGTGTGCACCCTTCAGAGCTGATTCGGAGTACAGCACGCCGTTATTGGCGACAATTCCAACCAATCGCCCGGACAGTTTCGCGAAGGCACAGACCAGCGTTGTGCCATAGAGTGCTTTAAATTCATCAAAATCACTGCCATCTACGATGCGGCAGATAACTTCCCTCACATCGTAAGGATGGCGGGGATCCGCTGGGATGACGCCGTAAAGTTCGTCTGCTGAATAGAGCGGATCGACGGGTGGGTCAGACGCTGGCAGATCCGTCGGAGGACCGAGGTTTGCAACGATCCGACGCGTGATGGCCAATGCATGGTAATCGTTATCAGCCAGGTAATCGGCGACGCCCGAGTGCTTTGTGTGAACCTCGGCTCCCCCAAGGTCTTCCGCGCTGACCGTCTCACCTGTTGCTGCTTTAACCAGCGGAGGCCCTCCGAGAAAAATAGTCCCCTGGTTTCGGACGATGACCGTTTCATCAGACATCGCGGGCACATAGGCACCGCCGGCTGTGCAGGAACCCATCACAACAGCAATCTGCGGGATGCCAGCAGCAGACATATTGGCCTGATTGAAAAAACTCCGGCCAAAGTGATCTCGATCGGGGAATACCTGATCTTGCAGTGGCAGAAAGGCGCCCCCGGAATCGACCAGGTAAATACATGGCAGACGATTAGCTTGGGCTATGTCTTGGGCGCGAAGGTGTTTCTTGACAGTGATCGGGTAATAGGTCCCGCCTTTGACGGTGGCATCGTTGGCAATAATGACGCACTCGCGCCCTGAAACGCGGCCAATTCCGGTGATCAGGCCGCCTGCAGGGACTATATCGTCGTATAGGTCGTGTCCAGCCAGCTGTGAAAATTCGAGAAAAGGAGACCCTGCATCAAGCAACTGACCGACGCGATCTCGTGGTAACAGCTTACCTCGTTCAGTGTGTTTTTCGCGCGCTCTCTTGTTACCTCCGAGTGCAATGCCGGCCACGGTTTTTCGTAGATCTGAAACGGCATGGGTAAGCGCCGCATGGTTCTCCCGATACGTATCGCTTTGGGTATTAAGTTGGCTAGTGAATAGAGGCATAGCGTATCTGATAGCCGATAGGGTGAAATGACATCGGTTCAGCGGGTAAGAGGGTTATTGATTGTGTCGAAATGATTCAACTGATTCGTTCAAAGGCCATGGCGGTTGCCTCCCCACCACCGATGCACAGAGAAGCAACGCCAGTTGTGAGGCCTTTCTCTTCAAGTGAAGCCAGCAATGTGACAATAATACGGGCGCCGGAGGCGCCGATCGGATGCCCCAAGGCACATGCACCACCGTGAATATTAACGATATCGTGTGGCAAGCCGAGTTCGGTCATCGCGGCCATAGGCACCACGGCGAAAGCTTCGTTGATCTCGTAGAGGTCGATATCCGTCGTTTTCCGTCCGAGGCGGTCAAGTAGCTGTTGTACCGCTGATATGGGTGCCGTGGTAAACCAGCTAGATTCGTGGGCAAACGAATGATGACCGAGAATTTTTGCTAACGGAACGTGCCCGCCACGCTCGGCCTCAGAAAGACGCATCAATACAAGGGCAGCCGCACCGTCTGAGATTGAACTGGAGTTCGCGGGTGTCACTGTCCCACCTTTGCGGAATGCGGGTTTCAATTGAGGGATTTTCTCAATGTTTGCTGTCTGCGGTTGCTCGTCAGTATCAACTGTCACATCTCCCTTACGTGTGCTGACAGTAACTCGTGTGATCTGGTTCGCAAAGGCGCCGCTTTCAATCGCTTCGGTGGCACGGGTCAGTGATTCGATCGCATAATCATCTTGATCCTCTCGAGTGAAGCTGTAATGGTCCGCACAATCTTCGGCAAATGAACCCATCAGGCGCCCCGATTCGTAGGCATCCTCTAAGCCGTCGAGAAACATGTGATCGATAACGTCGGCATGTCCGAGGCGCAGTCCGCCACGCGCACGAGGCAAAAGGTAAGGTGCGTTAGTCATGCTTTCTTGGCCGCCAGCGATAACGATGGTTGAACTGCCTGCCTGAATTTGGTCGTGGGCGAGCATCACCGCTTTCATTCCCGAGCCACACATCTTGTTGACGGTGGTACAGCCGACACCGAGGGGTAAGCCCGCACCTAGGGCCGCTTGGCGCGCCGGTGCTTGGCCCTGACCTGCGGCCAAAACACAGCCCATCAAGACTTCATCTATCGTATCGACCGCAACCCCGGATCGATCCAATGCGGCCTCAATGGCGCTGGCTCCGAGATGGGGTCCGCTGGCGCCTGTCAATACGCCCTGAAAACCGCCTATTGGTGTGCGCGCAGCGCCCACGACAACGATTGGATCATCGGTCATATTGCAATTCCTTGTTGTTGGTGTCTGTTTGAATACCCATTAAGTGGTTTCCTCAAACAGTTCGCGACCAATCAGCATCCGGCGAATTTCGCTGGTTCCAGCACCGATTTCGTATAGTTTGGCATCCCGCAGGAAGCGCCCGGTTGGGTAATCATTGATATAGCCGTTGCCGCCGAGTGCCTGAATCGATTCCAGTGCCATCCAGGTTGCCTTTTCGGAGGCATACAGGATGGCGCCTGCGGCATCCTTGCGGGTAGCTTCGCCACGGTCGCAGGCAGCGGCGACAGCATAGACGTAGGCACGGCATGCACTAAGCGTTGTGTACATGTCGGCAAGTTTCCCTTGCATTAACTGGAACTCACCAATCGGTGTGCCGAATTGTTGACGTTCATGGATATAGGGGACCACGACATCAAGGCAACTTTGCATCAGCCCTACTGGACCGCCAGCCAACATGGCTCGTTCGTAATCAAGTCCGCTCATCAGAACGGCGACTCCCTTGTCAACTTCTCCAAGTACGTTTTCTTCTGGCACCGCACAGTTTTCAAAAACTAATTCGCCGGTGTTTGATCCCCGCATGCCAAGTTTGTCAAGTTTGGCGGTGGTGGAGAATCCGGGAAATGAACGCTCGACGATAAATGCTGTGATGCCGCGTGATCCGGCATCGACTGAAGTTTTGGCATAGATGACGAAGACGTCAGCGTCGGGCCCGTTTGTGATCCACATCTTGTTGCCATTCAGGACGAAATGCCCTTGGTGGTGATCGGCCCGCAGGCGCATGCTGACCACATCTGAACCGCTACCTGGCTCGCTCATGGCCAGTGCGCCGATGTGGTCCCCACTGATCAGGTTAGGCAAATACTTGCGCTTCTGCTCGTCGGTTCCATTCCGGCGGATTTGGTTGACGCAGAGGTTTGAGTGAGCACCATACGAAAGACCGACAGCCGCAGATGCGCGACTGATTTCCTCCATCGCCACCGTGTGCTCCAGGTAACCCATACCAGCCCCTCCGTATTCAGCTTCAACCGTGATACCGAGCAGTCCAAGGGTGCCAAACTTACGCCAGAGATCGGCAGGAAAATTATTGTCGCGATCAATCGCTGCGGCTCTCGGCGCGATCTCGGTTTGGGCAAAATCGTGCACCGTGTCGCGCAGCAGGTCACAGGTTTCGCCCAAGGCAAAGCCCAGCGTGGGATAGGTGACTGTGCTCATCTCGTGTGCTCCGTAGCCGCGCTGTATCGTAAGACGATTATTCTGCTTGATGGAGGTGTTGCCTGGAGAGGAGTTTAGATTGACGTTTACGTAAACGTCAATCTAAACCATCTAATCTCATCGAGGTTGCGAAGTCTGGACTCCGGCCGTCACTTGTGCGTGGCGCCGGCTAGGTTGGGCTTGTGGCTGTTGCTCCCGGTTCTTTGATTGGGCAGGATATAAGGTCGAATACACTTGAAGCGAGCTCGGTACATCGATAGACTCACGTTCTTGAAATGCGGCATTTATCATGAAGATGTGGAAACCAAGGAACCCGAGAGGTTCCTTTTTTTTGTTGCGGAGAGTGGGTACGTGCTGGTTTGGACCGTCTTGGTCGACCGACCATCTATACCAGCGGCTGTGCCCGTTGAGTCCGTTCATAGACTCGATATTGACGGCTGCCACTGCGTCGGGGCATTGCACCATTAGAAGTCAGTCAAGTTAATTCAAGGAGCTAGAGTTATGACAGATAAAGTGGTTAAAAAACAAACCGCCGATGAATCAGTGGACGTATCGCGGCGGCGGGTGATCAAGGGAGCTGCTGCAGGGGCCGTTGCAGGCACTGGCATCATCACCGGTTTTCCTTACGTCCATGCGTCGGAGCCAATCACCTTGCGTTATATGGCGACCGGTGTGTCTCAGCATAGCCAGATCGCGGCCAAGGCAAAGGAAGACCTGGGCATCACAATTGATTACATGACAGTGACTTCTGATGAGGAAGTAAAAAAGGCGGTGACGCAGCCCAACAGTTTCGACATTATGGAACCGGAATTGTGGATGGTGAAAAAGATTGTGCCCTCGGGGCAGATGCAGCCGATGGATACCAAGCGCCTGACGCAATGGGACAATGTGACCACCGCCTGGACCAAGGGAGAAGTCGCGGGTAAGAAGATTGGAGCTCAGGGTACGGCGCCGATTACTGTGATGTATCTGGATGGTCAGAAAAGCAAGAAGTTTTCCAGCAGTCCGACTCGCTGGGCGACTTTGATGCCGACAACCTATAACGCCGACACCCTTGGAATTCGACCGGACCTTATCGGTCGGCCGATCGAGCATTGGCATGAGTTGCTTAATCCGGAATTTAAGGGCAAAGCATCAATTCTGAATATTCCGTCGATTGGCATTATGGATGCTGCAATGGTCGTTGAGTCTATGGGGGAATACACCTTTCCGGACAAAGGCAACATGACCAAGAAGGAGATTGATCTGACGATCAATATTCTTATCGAGGCGAAAAAAGCGGGTCAATTCCGCGCGCTATGGAATGAATTTAACCAGTCTGTCAACCTGATGGCGTCAGGCGAGGTTGTTATTCAGTCGATGTGGTCACCGGCGGTGACTAAAGTGCGGTCAATGGGTATTCCGTGTATTTATCAGCCGCTTAAAGAAGGTGCACGTGCATGGGGTGCAGGCATGGCTTTTCCCCGAACTTTAAAAGGTAGGAAACTTGATGCAGCCTACGAATTTGTGAATTGGTATACCTCAGGTTGGGCAGGTGCATTTCTTTTCCGACAGGGTTACTACTCGGGTGTCATGGATACCGCAAAGCAGCACATGGAATCCTATGAATGGGACTATTGGATGCTGGGAAAGGCAGCGACTCAGGATATCAAGGGACCGGATGGCAGTGTGATGGAAAAAGCTGGCAAGATCAGGGACGGTGGTTCCTTCGATGCGCGTATGGGTGCCGTCGCCTGTTGGAATGCGGTGATGGATGAAAATCGTTACATGGTCAAGAAATGGAACGAATTCGTCGCTGCGTAAGATGAGTCACGCAGGCTGGGGCAGGGGAATCCCTGCTCCAGCCTGTTTTTAATTCTTCCTGATATTGGTTGGCCAGTTGCGCCAAGTAATCACCGAAGCAACGTTCCTGTTTCACGATAGTGGGGTGTTGACTATCACATTGGTGTCAGATCCACTCATGGGGCGCAAGCGCTTATGATTTGCGTGGCCAATGGTGATGGCCGTCAGGAGGAGTCGCCGCAAAGAGGGTGAATTTATGGATCGCATAGGACACTGCCGACTGACCGACCTGACGAAAGTCTATGGCGACGCAGTGGCGCTGAAGCAGGTCGACCTCGAGATTCCGGCAGGACAGTACTGTTGCCTGGTTGGCCCAAGTGGATGCGGGAAAACATCTACTCTGAGGATGATCGCAGGACACGAACAGATTTCAGAGGGTGAGATACACATTGATGGTAAGTGTATGAACAAACTTGCACCTTCTGATCGACCCACCGCGATGATGTTTCAGGATTATGCGTTGTTCCCACATCTGAACTGTCTGGACAATGTTGCCTTCAGTCTGCGAATGCAGGGCAGGCCCAAGGTGGCGCGCCATGCTCGAGCACGAGAACTATTATCGTTAGTGCATATGGGGGCTTATGAGAAACGTCTGCCAAGCCAATTGTCCGGTGGGCAGCAGCAGCGAGTGGCGCTTGCAAGAGCACTCGTAACCAACCCCAGTGTGCTACTACTTGATGAACCCCTGTCGGCATTGGATCCGTTTTTACGTGTCAGGATGCGTGACGAGTTAAGGCGTCTGCAGTTGGAGCTCGGGATGACGTTTGTTCACGTTACGCATTCGCAAGAGGAGGCTATGGCCCTGGCTGATATGGTCGTGGTCATGAACGAGGGAGAGATCGAACAGATTGATACGCCGCAGGGGGTTTATAACCGACCTGCGAGTCAGTTTGTCGCCCGTTTTATTGGTGGACACAATGTTTTCAACGCGACCGTAGCTGAGAGTACAGAAACGGGGACCCGCCTTAACGGTAACGAGGGCACGACCTATCTGGCACCTGTTGCTGACCTGTCGCCAGGCGCTTCAGTGTCTTTTGCGGTCCGTAGCGACAAGATCGCGCTCAGTCGCCCTGGCGATACGACTGTGACCAATTCAGTTACCAGCGATGTGGGTCTGGTTGAATACCAGGGCGCCTGGGTAAAGCTCGGGCTGAAGGCGCCGGATACCGGGGAGTTAACGGTAATCCTGACAGAGGATGTTTTTAACCAGATGCCTGTTCAGATAGGCGATCGGGTTGTGGTGTCGTGGATTCAGTCGGACATTCATTTTCTGGGTGGGAAAAGGATGCTGTCCGTTGAAGATGAATGGGAAGGTGTTCGTTGAAGCGGTGGAATAGCAGGCCACTCCTCCAGGTGGCACCATTAGGGATAGTGTTTCTGGTCTTTTTTATCGTGCCGCTGGTTTTAACGTTGATAGTTAGTTTTTGGGATTACACCGAGTACGCGATTATCCCTGACTTCACGTTCCGAAATTACCAAGAGATTTTCGAGGGATGCATTACGGGGTTACCTGATCTGTGCATGACCTTTAAGACTTATTGGAGTACCTTTAAGTTCAGTTTTATAGTTTGGTTGCTCACGCTGGTGATCGGCTTTACGGTGTCTTATTTTCTGCGGTTTCATGTACGCACCATGACCATGCAGATTGTTTTGTTTTTGTTATGCACGATACCGTTCTGGACATCCAACGTGATACGCATGATTTCGTGGATTCCATTACTGGGACGCAATGGATTGGTTAACCAGGGTTTGTTAGACGTGGGGCTGATCGATCAGCGTCTGGATTGGTTGCTTTATTCGGAATTTTCTGTGATTTTGGCTTTCGTCCATCTGTACACGTTGTTTATGATCGTACCGATTTTTAATTCCATGTTAAGGATCGACGAATCACTGCTGGAAGCGGCTTATGATGCCGGCGCGAGCGGTTGGCAGACGTTGGTGAACGTGGTTATTCCCTTGTGTCGGCCCGGTATCGCTATTGGCTCAATCTTTGTGATTACGATCATCATGGGTGATTTCATTACCATCGGTATTATGGGTGGTCAGCAGATTGCCTCGATCGGGAAAGTGATCCATGTAGAAATGCAATACCTGCAGTTTCCTGCCGCAGCAGCTAACGCTGTGATACTTTTGGCGGCAGTTTTGATGATTATCTACGGCCTTACCCGTGTTGTTGACATTCGTAAGGAGCTATAGCGGTGCGCAGTGCTACACGGACGCGAAGCTTTTATTTTCTGGCAACGGTGTTTACCGCGTTTATTGTTTTTCTCTACGGACCCATGGTCATTATTGTACTGTTGTCGTTTCAGGGGCCAGAGGGTGGTCTGACTTTTCCCATGAACGGGATCTCGGTATTCTGGTTTGAGCGGTTGTGGGAGGGTGTCGGAGTGATCGATATTTGGCGTGCGTTTCGCCGTTCCGTTGGATTAGGTCTGGTGGTGATGCTGTCTACTGTTGTTTTAGCACTGGCGGCTGGTTTGGCATTTCGTCAGCGGTTTTTTGGGGCGTCGTTTGTTTTTTTTGTGGTTGTGTCGAGTTTAATTGTGCCATCAATTGTGGTTAGCCTCGGTATTGGATTGCAGTTCCAGTTATTGGATAACGTTGTGATGTGGTTCGGTGAACGTTACGACATTGCTTACGTTAATGATGAGTTTCAGACCACCATGGGCTTGTTTACTTCGGCACTTGGCGCGCATTTGACCTGGACATTGCCATTTGGACTGTTAATTATGTTTGCTGTCTTCAATCGTTTTAATCCGGCTCACGAGGAGGCGGCGCGCGATCTTGGGGCGAATCCCTGGCAGACTATCCGGTATGTAGTGATCCCGATTATTGTTCCAAGCCTGATTGGTGTGGCTTTGTTTGGATTTACTCTGTCTTACGATGAACTGGCACGTACGCAGCAGGCTGCTGGTTCTACAAACACATTGCCGCTGGATCTCCAAGGCTTGACTACCACGGTAACGACACCCGAGATTTATGCATTGGGTACGGTCACTCTGGCGGTGTCATTCGCTATTATCTTTAGCACGTTGGGTCTGGTTATGTATCTGCAGAGGCGCCGATCAGCGCATGGCACAGATGCCGGGGAGGGAATGGTGTGATGGAGATCAGGATTATCAATCCCAACACTACTGCGTCGATGACGGAGAAAATCGGGCGTGCCGCGCAAGAGGTCGCGGCGACTGGGACGGTGATTACCGCTATCAATCCGGCCGATGGGCCAGCCAGTATTGAAGGTTATTATGACGAAGCGTTTGCCGTGCCTGGTTTGTTGCGTGAAATACGGCGTGGTGAATCACAAGGGGTGGCTGGCTACATTATTGCCTGTTTCGACGATGTGGGTCTGGATGCAGCTAGAAATGTTGCAACCGCCCCGGTGGTGGGTATCTGTGAGGCATCGGTTTATGTGGCTAGCATGGTTGCTGGATCGTTTGCCGTCGTCACGACGTTACCGAGTTCGATTCCAGCAATTGACAAGGTGCTGCGTCGTTATGGTCGAGATAATTTTTGTAAACGAGTGCGTGCGGCCGATATACCAGTGCTGGGACTGGAAGAGGGAGGTGGCGAAGGCGAGGCTCTGATTCGCGCAGAAATTGAAGCTGCTGTCCGCGAAGACGGTGCCGAAGCGATTGTGCTTGGCTGTGCAGGCATGGCTGATCTCGCTAAGCGACTAAGTGTCGATTTTGGATTGCCGGTAATCGATGGTGTAGCGGCCGCGGTGAAACAGGTCGAGGGATTGGTTGCCCAGGGTCTCAAGACCAGCAAGATGGGCGGTTATGCGATGCCGCCAAGAAAAAACTATGTAGGTCAATTTGCTGATGACCAGCCGCAGCCTTGATGCCTAAACGGGCTTCTCCACCGGGGAACTGTCAGTCGGCGTGTGAGGTTCCGGTGGCGTCATTAAATTGATCAACTAAGCGATCCCAGATGGGTACCAAATCCATTAGGTGATTCCAGAATTGTGGGTTTCGGCGACTGTCAAAGGCCTCTATGCTGATGTTTTGTTGTTCTACCCAGGTGTAATACCCCAGGTTGAATATACGTTCGCGACTTCGTTGATCGAGCTCAAGCACGTGATCGGTAGCTGTCCCCAGCACGTAACGACCGAATAGTTCAGCCGCTGCGCTGACCGGTAAATGGTTATCCTGAATATAGGTTGAGGGTTTTTCGAGCTCTGTTGTATACAGTTCGGCGCCATCGGTCGCGACGGTGAGGACAGCATCGGCAGCACCCAGATCAAGATATTTAGCCAGCTTGATCGAGGCCAGGATGTTTGCAATGGCTGACAAGCCCAGATGCCGAAGGCTGTTGATTAGCGTTGGATCAAACTGTTTCTCGGTCGTGAGATAGGACTGCCCGCCTGTCGTGTTAAACAGCAAATTCAGTCCATCTGAGGCGGCATCCGGTATGCCAATCACAAAATCGGTATTAAAGACATTGTGGATCAAAGGAACATGCTTATCCCCAATTCCCTGAATGTTGTGTTCGCCATACCCGTTGTACAGCAAGGTGGGGCATTCCAGTGCCTCAACAACTCCTGTGCGGGTGCCGAGCGCTTGTTTAAGATAGTCGCCCGCTGCCAGAGTGCCGCCCGAGCCTGATGCAGCTACATAGCACCGTGGCGTGAGGTTGCCATCTTTGTTAACAGCGGAAAAAATAGTTTCCAGTGCGGGGCCAGTCACCGCACGGTGCACGATGTAATTACCAAATTCGCTGAACTGATTCAGGATAACGTTGTCTGGATCTTTCTCGAGTTCGTTACATGTGTCATAAATTTCCTTAACATTGCTTTCTGATCCTGGCGTTCGAATGATGTCGTTCTTGTCGACTACCCAGTTTTCTAACCATTCGAAACGTTCTCGGCTCATGCCTTCGGGGAGGACCGCAGTGCTCCGGCAACCGAGAATTGTTGATATCGCGACGCCGCCACGACAGTAGTTGCCAGTCGATGGCCAAACTGCACGCTGTCGATCGATATCGAATTGGCCGGTAATCAGACGTGGGGCCAGGCAACCGTAAGCGGCTAAGACTTTGTGCGCCCGAATCATCGGAAATCGGTAACCTAATGCAACAATAATTGTGGCGTCACAACCGGTCAGGGCGGGGGGCAGGACAAGGTGACCGGGCACAGTCTCTCGTTGCTTTCGGTCCAAGCCGTTGTACCAGTGGACTCGAAACAGGTTTTCGGTCACCGGCGAATCGGGATCAATCTGCTCAAGTCGCTGCTGAAGGGCAGTGTCGATTGAGTCGGGTCGCGTAAGTTCCGACCACTTAGGCAAGCGGCAGTTCATTTCGCCGAATCGCCGAACCGTTCGATCATAAGTTGATTGGTCGATGATTCCCTGTTCAAGTCCGTTAAACATCGTCATTCCTCATTTGAGCTAACGCTTGATTTGCGCGCGAGTGTTCATTGTTATTTGTTGTGTGTGATTTCGCTCAGAGCGCCATACTCCTGAGGTTCTCGATGAATAGAGAAATTGAAAATGTTGTCTTGAATATCTCGGCATTCGTCCAGATTGCACGACCAGCTGATCAATTCATCCCCAAGTGTCTCGCAACGAACCTTAATTTCGCCGCTAGGTGCAACAATGCAGCTTCCGCCGATCAGGTCACAGCCTTCTTCCTCTCCTGCCTTGGCAGCGCCGGCGACCCACGTGCCATTTTGATAGGCACCCGCCTGAAGTGACAGATGATTATGAAAGTCCTGTAGGTGATCCATTTGGGGAGCTAGTGGGTAGTGGACCGGGGTGTTGTAACCGACCATGACGATTTCGACGCCCTTCAGGCCCAAGAGTCGGAATGTTTCTGGCCAGCGCCGATCATTGCAGAGGCACATGCCAAGCCTGGCATCCATCGCATCAAACGTTGGGAAGCCCAGGTTACCGGTCTCAAAGTAGCGTTTCTCGAGGTGTTGAAATGGTCGCTCAGGTTCATGTTCGCTGTGGCCCGGTAAGTGAATCTTCCGGTACTTGCCGATGATGGTTCCGTTACCATCGACTAAGATGCTGGTGTTGAACTGGTGGCGTTGTCCATTTTCCACACATAATTCTGCATAACCTAAGTAAAACCCGATGCCCATTCGTGCAGCAGCGTCGAACAGCGGCTGAGTCGCTTGATTAGGCATCTCGGTCTCGAAAAAAGCCTCAAGCTCGGCGGGATCTTCCAGATACCAACGCGGGAAAAAAGTCGTTAGTGCAAGTTCGGGGAAGACGATTAATTCCACTTTTTTTTGGTGAGCCTGTTCCATTAATTCGATCATTCGCCTGACGGCTGAGCTTCTGGATTCGTCACGGGCAATAGGCCCGAGTTGAGCGACGCCAAGGTTGAGTGTTCGGGTCATGAGTGGGGTCTCCTACTCGGTTAATTGAAGAACGACCTGTGTCAATACGTCGAGGCCTGCATCGATTTCTACTGCTGCGGTAAATTCTTTTACGTTGTGACTAATTCCGCCTTGTGAGGGAACAAAAATCATGCCAGTTGGACAGTTCGGCGCAAACATTTGGGCATCGTGACCCGCTCCGGAGGGCAGGCGTTGACAAGCATAGCCGCGTTCGTTTGCAGTGGTTTCGATAAGATTCATCACGTCAGGGCTGAACTCAACAGGGGAGAAACGGGCCAGTGAGCGGCTCGCAACTTCAACGCCTTCGATGGCAGCCAGCTTGGCAATGTACTGCGTCATGCTCGCCTCTGCCTGCTGAAGGATATTCTCTGTGGTATTGCGCAGATCCACTGTAATGCGTGCATGGTTTGCGATCACATTGACAAGGTTGGGACGCAGTTCCGTTACACCAACGGTTGCAACTTGATCACCGCCCAACCCATCGGCCAGACGGCGTGCTTCGGTGGTAATAGCTGCTGCGACGAAACCCGCATCGTGACGCAGCCTCATGGGAGTAGTGCCTGCGTGGTTAGAAGTGCCAGTCACACGGTATTCCGTCCATGAAATCCCTTGCACGCCTGTGACTATCCCGATAGTGGTCCCCGCTTCTTCGAGAACTGGCCCTTGTTCTACATGGAGCTCTAGGAAGGCTCTTGGCGTCATTGTCGCAACCGCATCATCGCCGGCATAACCAATGCGTTTTAATTCCTCTCCCACAGAAACATTGTGCTCATCTTTGGTTGCAAGCGCTTCGTTCAGGTCAAGCGATCCCTGATGCACTGCGCTACCCATCATGTCGGGCGAAAAACGTGCGCCTTCTTCATTGGTAAAGAAAGCAACCGCGAGAGGGTGCTTTGTCTGGAAATTGGCTTCGTTCAACGTTTCGACCAGTTCGAGTCCGGCGAGGACACCCAGGGTGCCGTCATAGCGCCCACCTGTGGCAACAGAATCGATATGTGAGCCGATCATGACCGGTGGGCCATCCACGGCACCAAGTCGGGTACCGACAACGTTACCAATTTCATCGATTGATATCACGAGTCCAAGTTCGGTCATCCACCGTGTTACCAAATCACGGGCTAAACGGTCCTCTTCTGTCAAGGCGAGTCGACAGACCCCACCGCCATCGATAGAACCAATTGCCGCCAGTAGTTCGATTCGACGTAGTAATCGATCGCTGCTTGCTCTGAGGTTTGGTTTCATGGCTTGTGTTGTCCGTTGGTAACTTCGTGTGCTGGTCGACCAACAATGTTGTGATAGCTTTCCGGGTCTGTTGCGCCTTCAGTTCCAAATACCAGCACGCGGCTTTTCTCGTCAAGCCCTAACAGGGTTCGACACTGGTGATCGCTGGCTGCCTCTATCAGGCCGGCCAGACCGGCGACACCCGATTCCCCAGCGACAATGGGTGGGTCAACCCGTTGTGGATCAGCCACCAACCGCATGCTTTTCTCTGCTACGGCATCATTGATGGTCATCATTGCGGTCGCGCCGGTCCTTAGGATCTGCCACGCCAGATAGGATACTTCCCCGCACGCTAAGCCCGCCATAATGGATTCCAGTGATCCAGCGACGGCAGTAGGATGACCTACTGATAAGCTGTCAAACCAGCATCCTGCGGTTTGTGGTTCAACCAGGACGATCGTTGGCGTGTCTTCAGCAAAAGTTTGCCAGAATTGCGCGCAGGTGGCAGCAGCCATGCCGCCAACCCCGGCTTGGAGAAAAAGATGTGTTGGTATCTGGTTGTCGGGAAGTTGGTCGATCGCTTCAGCCGCCATCAGCGTATACCCCTGCATGACGTTTCTTGGAGCGTCAATTAAGGTGCCGTCTGTGGTGTCAGGAATGACGTGCCAGCCTTCAATTTTTGCAGTCTCGGCCGCTTTTCGCACAGCATCGTCAAATGTCCCAGGGGTTCGAATTACTTCAGCACCATAGTGAGCGATCGCATGTTCGCGAGCGTTGGTGACGGTTTCATGAATAAAAATGATACAACGACAACCGAATAACTGGGCTCCCCAGGCGACAGAGCGGCCATGGTTTCCATCGGTTGCTGCCGTGACTGTGATGTCACCAGTAATGTGGCGATGTCGGCCCGCAATCAGTTCGCTTATATCGGGCGTTCGATCACCATGGTGTGTGCCGATCTGTTTTTGCAACAAAGACGCAACGGCGTAGGCACCACCAAGGGGTTTGAAACTACCCAGGCCAAACCGAGAATTTTCGTCTTTGTAACACAACGACGCTATTTCAAGTTCTCTGGCCAGATCACTTAGTTCAAATAATGGCGTTGGTGCATAGCCTGGCCACTGGCTGATGGAGTGTTTTGCTCGATAAAATCCCTCGGCATTGAGCACTGTGTCAGCCTCGCTCGGATATAGAGAGTGAGATTGGTACTGTGGATTGAGGGCGAGTCGGGACTCAGGTTGGATTAGCAATGTTTGCATCAAGATAAATTGTGGCGAATCTGATAGCAGATTCGCAGGATTATAGTAATAGTGTCGTATCGATATTATTGATGTAGTTGTTGAGTGTAATTTAGCATCCCAGATTGGGCGTTACGGTCAACGCGGAAGGTTACTTGATTCAACTCCAGTATGGGGCACAGGCGATGACGTGTTGGGCTTAAAAAGGCACAATGCTTCCATTTATACAGAATCGTGATCCGACCTGCGTGGTGTATCCAATACCGATAGATGACCGAGGAGTTCTGTGATTATGGTGAAGCATTGGCGTACTCGAGCTGGCGTAGATATAGCCTACGCGATGATTCAAGGGAAATCGCCAACGGTCGTCTTTCTGGGCGGCTATCATTCTGATATGACAGGAACGAAAGCGACGTTTCTGAACGATTGGTGCTGTGATCAGGGTTACGCATTTCTTCGTTTTGACTATTCTGGACACGGTGAGTCCTCGGGTGATTTTGAA
>Ga0114932_10003673_pt1 | contig 14834 bp, 16 predicted proteins | sample 2SBtaG_2_FD_87286 | JGI IMG/M metagenome (GOLD analysis project Ga0114932, IMG submission 87286) | Deep subsurface microbial communities from Kolumbo volcano to uncover new lineages of life (NeLLi) - 2SBTROV12_ACTIVE470 metaG | ecosystem: Environmental > Aquatic > Marine > Volcanic ...
TCTGAGCCACTTGAACCATAGTAAACAGACGTTGTTCCGTCCTCCGCTTTGCCGCCTAATAATGCCGTAGTCGTGTTGGCATAATTGGTCATTATTACACCGGCGTACTTAATGGTGTCTGCGGTTACATTGGATGACAAGCTGAGTTGGTCTAATCCAGAAGTTCCACCCAGCACTTGCAGTTTGGCAGATGGCGAAACGCCCACGCCCAAGTTGCCGCCGCTACTGAGAATGAGATCGGGTGTCGTTGAAGTGTTTACGTTTTCAGAAGACGCAGACGTATAGAACTCCATGTCTGAAGCGTTGTCATCTGACGCGTCATACGCTTCAGCAGCACGGACAACGATCTTTGCAACCATTTGGTGATTGGCGTCTAACTGCGTATCAAGTGACTTAAACGCAATTCTCCCAACTTCACCATTATCTGCAATGGCGGTGCTGGTATTTACAATGCCGATTCCACAACTCGCATTTGTAGTTGCACCTATCTCTAAAGGAAATGTTGGTTCGCTAACGCCTATGCCAAGATGAAGATGGCCCAATACAGCATTCTCTCTTATAAAAACACCGTCTGTCCCGCCATCAGCGGGCTGCCACTGCATCACCTCACCCGCACCGTCCGACCGAACGATGGGTTCGTTTTCGAAAGAAGTTCCTGACGTGGTAATTACACCCTGTTGTACAATTCTTGCCATTTTAATGTCCGTTTATGTTGTTGCTAGGCTGTGCTGGATAAGCGGTAACTGAAGTATCTGGTGATGCCAGTGTGAATACAGCTATACCATTGTTTGCATCTGAAATTATGTTGAGACTGCTACCTACATTATCACTCAAATCAACTTGCGTTCCCGGCAACAACTTTGTGTGATAAACAGATGTGGTTGCAGCCGTTGAGCCGTAGCGTAAGAATAAATTTGTAGAACCTGTGTTCTGCAACAAAGCCTGTGCATAGTTTACGTTTGGACTCCAACCAAGGCTGGAATCAGCTACATTAGCCGTGTCTATATCAACTTGAGAGGGGGTGTTGTAGGTAACATTTCTCTCAACAGCGGAGGGGGTTTTTATAATAGCCATAATATTTTAAAGAAAGGGGGGCCGAAGCCCCCCATGATTATTAAGAAGTGCGTCTGCGACGATATACAATGGGTAGGCAATGCCTTGCATCACCCGGAATACCACCGTGTATTGTCTGCGAGATGAACTTCAAGAAGTCACCATAGACGTTCATGTCCCAGCCTTCTGCACCACCGTCTGTTACGTCGGTTGTTGAGGCTGTTGGAACCAAGAACTGATCAGTCAAATCAATCTGACCATTCCAGTTCATGCCATACAGTTTCTTCTTCGAGATGTTCTTACCAGCAAACTCCTTGGGCGGCGGCCCAACAGAGATCGCCTTAAAGGCATCTGCACCACATAAGAACGCAACCTCATTAGAGCCAATATCATTACTGGCACTTGAAGCAATCTTGGTATAATTCGAGTTAGGTACAACCTTGTTGCTAGTGACAGTTTGTGGGTTGACCCACGCACCCGTGTCTGTAAAACGCAACGGGAATGGGTCAAACTTAACTGTAATCTTGCCAAACAGATCGCCAGCAAAACCATCTCTAACGAGGTTCATGTCAGCGGGTGCAAGACGACGGCCAGTTTGGGCCGCCAAGTCACTATCCCACATGAGCGAGGCCCATGCTTCAGTTGAACAAACAAGAACATACTTACCCTTAATCATCTCAGAGGTCTTTGGAGTACCAAATTGACGATCAAATGGTGGTGCTTGAACATCCTCCTGCAAGACAAGCATAGCTTTATACAAGTCTTTCAGCGTTAAAGCTCCAGCTTCTTGGCCGGAACCGCCCGTTACCAGTGAATCACGATACTCCTGTCCACCACCTTCACCAATTGCAGCTGTGGTAGAAGAAGTACTATCAGCATCAGCGTCAATAGTGCGAATCTGATCTTGTGTCAGTGAGACTTTTGCAGCATCTCCATCAAGATCAACAGAACTTGATAAATAACCAGATCCGCCTTTAGCAATATAAAGGTCTGGTGTTTGATACCACATCAAAGTTCTGATGAACTGATTCTGTGATGTCTGGATTTGACGAACAATATCCTTGTGAGCGTAGGATAACTGATCACGCCAAAAAGCTTCAAAACTGTTAAGGAAACGAAACCGCGTACTCTCATACCTGTGGTAAGAAAGTTTCGCAGACTCATTCCGCTCACCAATTTTGTAGATGTCCTTGAGTGGCGCGTCAGCCAATACATTCGGCGCGAATGTAGAACGCTGTACGGGACTGGGCGTTGGAGTCAACCCTTGAAGGGTGTCTCCCATATTAGGTTGCCACTTAATCGAGCCATACAGAGTGTCATAGACATTCCATTTGGGAAAAAGGGCAACCTCGTTTTTAACTAGGTAGAAATCCAACTTATTAAAGTTGTTGGATACTGCCGTTGTACTCATCGCTTGCGCGAGAGTGCTACTTGGATCAACTGCTGTTACAGCCATAATATTTTAATATATTTAATTTTACACACAAGTTGTGATGCCCTTCACACGAGTAGCGTGGTATGCCCTTACCGTCAGAAGCACCTGTATTAAAGCAAGAAGTCTGCCAACTTACGAGATAAATTCACTCATTATATCATCCATTGTAAACATCTCATCATCGTCAGTTTTAGATGCCTTAGATGTTGGCTCGCCTCGCAGCATATCTTTCTTATTTCTAGTCTGTTTCTTAACCTTTTCAGTCAATTCTAGCTGTTGCTTGGCCATAATCTGATTATTTATCCAGAGGTTTGTAGCCAGTTCAGCCATTGGGTGATTTGCAAAAACCTTAGGTAAAACGTCAATAAATGTCTTACGCATCTTGTTGATCGAGGTTTTGCCAAAGTTGGGTATGTCTATTGTTTTCTTACCCATCTCCTTGTCCTCCAACCACTTAAACTGCTTTCGTTGCTCCTCTTCAAGCATCTGAACAGAGTCTTTATAATTAGTTGCGTGGTTCTGTTGTATTGACTGAGCGCGTTGACTGAAGGATTTACTCAAGGTTTGGGCCTCAGTTAGTGCTGCTTGTACGTCAATTTCGGATTCTCCTGTGGGCTGAAACTCGTCACGACCCTGCACTATCTTGCCGTTTTTGTCATATCCCTCAACAGAACGCCAATTTTCACCATTGCGAATGGCTACGAGTTGCTTACGCCAGTGCGCTTTTTCTTGTGATGCCTTGTCATAATCAGTCACAAGTTGTTGATACTCTGGATTAAGTGAGTAAGCTTCGGGGTGTGATAGAAGGTCTTGTGTCTCTTCTGCTGTAGATTTACCAGCTTTTAACGTCTGAAGCTTTTTCGTGAAATGATCATACGCAGCATTAGACATTTGTTTGGCATACTGCTTATCCTCATCATCGAAACCTTCATATGTGCGGCCCTTTGGCTCGTCATCACTTTCATCCTCTTTCAAGGGATCACCGAGAATATCCTCAGTAGTCAGTTCTTCTTCATCTTCCTTATTATCTTCTTCAGTTGCCTCTTCTTCTGGCTTTTCTTCTGACTCTTCAGACTCTTCTGCTGATGCTTCGGTCTCAACTGGTTCCTCATCGGTTTCTTCGGGTTTCTCTTCAACTTCCTCAGTTTTCTCAACTGCTTTTATTGTATCTAGCTCATCAACCTCAAGTTGATCGCCAACGTCTATTGAGCCAAAGTCAAACTCTTGCTCGATTGCTTCCGCTGTTTTTGTATCGGTCTTTGTCATATATTATATGTATTATTTCGTCTAGTGTTTTTATTTGAATTGCCACTGTGCGAACATCGCTGTCTGCAACTGTTCGTTTTGTGGCGAGATAACTAACATCTTTAACGAGGCGTTCCCGCTCCTGCCTGAGAAGGTTGAGGAACACCTTGGTTGTTGGGTTGTCCACCCATTGCCCCCATGCTTGCTCCTCCAGAGCCGCCTTGGTCGCCTCCTGCAAGGGCTTGGACTTGTTGTTGTATTTGCTGTATTTGCTGTGCATACGGTTGAGCTTCTTCAGTCAGTTGCCCTGTTTGTGGGTCTACTACTAAGCTTTGTACAATTGCGGATAGTTGCTGTAACAATTGTGTCTTGGTTGTATCTTGCTTCATTTGCGTTAGATACTTAGGTGCTTCGTCAGGGAATAGCATTGTCAGCATATCCTCCATATAAACCATGGCCAAAGCACTGTTCTGTTGAATGACAGGCCAAACCTGCAACATCTTCTGCGCCTTTTCTTGCCTTTCAACAACATCTGTGTCACCTGCTGGCTTGATGTTGTATTCGTGATCAATGAAGTAATGCAAAGGGATTGTAGGCTCTAGGAGTCCATCAATTACCCTAGACTTATAGATTTCCCAACAATGCTCATAAATCTTTTTAATTGAAATGCTGAACAAGGAAACCTGCGTTGCTGACAAAAGCTGTGCCTCTGCCGATGCCGTCTGTATTTCGGTAGCTGTCTTACGGCTATCTTGACGGTTCATTGCAGCATAATTCATCTGCGACTGCTCCTGTGAGTTCTGAGTTACAAGCGTCTGAATAGCTGACAGCATCGTTGAATTTGGCGGTGACAATTGAAACTGCTTAACGTTTGCATCAATCAATGCTCCCGGCACAAACTGCACACTGGTCTGCTCATTACTCTGGTTTGGATCGTCTGCGTCCTTGGAGAAGTAGAAGTTTGATGCACGGCGATGCGCTGTTACAAACGATGACATCAAGGAGCTAACAGCCTCTTGCGTATGTTTGTCCATGTAAGCGCGACCTACGCAATTCTTGATAGTCATGTCTTCTGCTATCATGTAATGAAAGACAACATAGGGATAATCTGTCTCGTAGACTTCGCCCGACATATCGCGACGACCCAAGAACAGTGGACGTGGCTTGCGTAACCATTCGTTGCATCTGGCTACGCAAGACCACCCCACCTGAACTATCCCGTTGTTTCGGAACATAACCTTTTCTACCTTGAATAAGGATTCAGTCTGTTCATCAACAGGGTCTTGACCGACAAGTGCCTCGACCTCTTTTGCACTAAACTCGCGCGTTTTTGTCATGTCTATTAGTTGTTCGCGAGTAAAGTAATGACGATGCACCAGCATACTACAGGCTTGTATGTCACGGGTGTCATCTGGAAATGCAAAGTCCTCGTAGTTTACAGATTCAACAGCAAAGTGTCCCGGCTTTGTATCGTCAAACTGTATCTCAGCAGCGCAGTATCCATGAAGCTGCATACAGTCTATTGTACGAAAGAGTGGAATTTGCCAGCCATCGTACCGGCAACGCTCTGTGAAATCACGCTCAAGTGGCCCCGTGTTGAATGCAGGATTTGTTGAACTGGAGAAGATTGCAGTACGCCGTGAGTTGACTATGTAAGAAACATACTTAGCCTGTTCACGCCGAATGTTACTGTCGATTATATGCGTTGGAATATAGATTTCATCTGGAGCCAAGTAGCCATCCCGACGTTCTAAATCCAAATCTACATTTAACCGTCGCTGCTGCCTTTGATCCTGCGCTGTAACGTGTTGATTGTCGCAGATGTCAGCTAACCTATTTATGTTAGTTGCTGCGTCCTGATAATTCTTGTAATTGTTGTATTTCATCGTGTAACCAGTTGTTTGTTCTTACATTAAAACTTTTACCGAAAGTGACTCGTGGTCTGTTTAGCCGAAGTTGTTTATGTTCGTGTTTCTTAACCTTTTTAACGGCTAATCTTTTTGGCTTCCTACCCCGATAGTCCGCAAAAGCCAACACAAAAGCATCTGCTCTATCCGGCGAAACGTGACCTTTTGACCTCGCTTGCTTCTTGCTTTCAAGTTGTAGTTTATTTTGCGGCGTAACTACATAGTAACGAGATGCCAATTGTTTGCGTAGCTTCGTCTCACGCGGAACTATAATATCACCATACTCAATCAGCTTGGCTACGCTAAACCAGAGTTCTGCACCACGATTTAAATAGGCAAGGCTATTGTACGGTTTAGCTTGGTTTAAGACGTATTTAATATCCCAATTGATACGGAGTTGATCCAAGATGGGTTTGCCCAAACCACCTGCATCACCATAAATTACATCTAGATCATATTTTTTAAACAAAAACTCAAGATGATCAACTAAGGCAACTGTATCTCTAAAGTTAAATGCTTCAACTGCCAGCGTTTTGTTGCCATTGCGAACTACAAGAACCTGCTCGTCACCGCCAGCAGACAAATCAAGACCCGCTGTATTCTTCTCTTCTTCAACGTGTTCAATCTCCATCTTGTCTAACTCAACAAGCTTCTGATGATTGATGACTACCTGCTCATCCATACCACCGAACTCAGCCATTATCATGGACTTGTAGAGTGCAGAGGTTTCGCCGTAAGACTCCTTGATTTCTGAAATGTATTCTTCAGAAAGATGCGGACAGTCAAACGCTGTTACATGATACTGTTTCCAGTTGCCTCCCGTGCATACATTGTAAAAATGTCCCGAAGGCGGGCCGGGACTAGACACATCTACGCGCTTGGTAAAACCTGTGCAGCGTGCCAAGGCTGTAAAGATGTCATCTGGTACTGACTTCGCCTCCGAAACAAATATTGCTAACTCACCATTCTGCACAACAGGATGCCAGCCCTCTGCTCTTCCCGGTTCATCCGTCACAAACAACTCGATTGTTGAGTTATTTAATATGTTGGTATAATGGCGATAGTTCATCTTCCAGACAGTTACACCAAACAACTTGTTAATAGCTGTCATTAACTGCCGAATGTACTTGTCTGTCTGACGATCAAGCTGATTGCCCGAAGCTGTCGTTACCAACGAAACTGCGTTGGATGATGTCATGCCTGTCCACAAAGCACACGGTGCAATTATGAACTGATCTTTGCCTGACCCATTGGCTGCCCGAACGGCTGCCTTGAATGGGTGCGATGCTGGTGATGGTTTACCGTAGTCTTCTAGGATTTCACGTTGCCACGAGTGTAACTTGAGTGTACCAGCCAAGATGTCATCATCAATAATGGTGAGCATCTCATAGGGATCAGTGAACTGTATGTTATCGTTTTTCCCCATAATAACGCTTGGCGTGACCTTCATTCACCAGCGTTTTGTTCAAGTTAGTCTTGTCGATGTGCAAAACACCTAGAACCCTGCCATACTTGCCTTTCTTATCAAGTCGAGTTTCTATAACACACTTGTTCTTATTCTCGCGTAAGAGGCATTTAAGCCGCTCCTTAGCCTTGAGTCCTGCTGCCTTCTCTTCCAAGTCGCGTGTACGGCACTCAGGCGTGTTAATGCCGTATAGACGAACCCGTTGCTTAGAGTGCATATCAAAACCCAAGTCAACGAAAGCGTCAACGGTATCACCATCAACAACACGAACTACCTCTGCGTTGTAGTGGTATAGTTTATTTTTCATCAATCAAACCAATCGGTTAGCCTGTCTTTCTCCAAGAGGTCTTCTGGATTTTCTGTCGCTCTTTTCTTAGCCACACGCAACTGGTTTGGTGTGAATAAGTAGGGAGTCTCATTGTCTCCATTGCTGTCCTCCAAGTATGTAAATACATACCTAGATGTTGACCCGAACTTTCTGTCCTTGTTCAGAACAGAAAACAATCTTCCGTTTTTTACTGTCATGCTTCTATTGCTTTCTTCATTACTTCACGCGCTTTTTCAAGTCGCACGTTGAAATCTGATATGTTCACCTCAGTCTTACCTGCCGGTTGCTTCAAGCCTTGTCGTTGATCCAAAACATAGAACGCAGCCTTCAAAGCTGCGTTGTCGGCAGTACCGACATGGAGAGCCGATCTAACTACATCCAATGCAGTATCTTCTAACTCAACAAACTTTTCAGCTAACGGCAAGTCTGGTTTGCGATTACTAAGGATTAACTCCACGTTCTCACGCGCATACCCAAGGTCTTCCACAATCTCATCAACCGTGAAACCCTCCTTCTCCAAATTTAATATCTGTTGACTACTCATGGCCCCCCACTCGCGGGATCATATATATCTATTTCAATCGCATTACGAGGCTTTAAGATTTCGTGATCATCACGAATCCAGCCATCTAATTCATCATCAATTACTTTTTTAGCTTCAGGTGAAACATATGCAAAGCTAGTGACTTTACCGTCTTTGTTTTTGACTTGAACAATTCCACCATCATCACCTTTATAAACCATTTTACCTGACACGCCTAACTTCGCTAAATCTGCTGCACCCCCTGCTGCAAGTAACGGCTCTTTTTCTGCTAGTTTCTCGTAGAAATCTCGCATTTCTTTTGTAAACTTTTCTGCGGCAGCTTTATTCTCTGCCATCAATTTATCTGATCTATCTGAAATACCTTGTGCTATCTCGCGACTTTTTTCAAATGCCACGCGATCTTGCTCTCTTTTTGCTGCCCTACTTTTCGCGGTTAAGTCTGCAATTTGTTGACGGAGTTCGCCTGTTTTGCCAAACATTTCTCCTGTAATTTCATTCCAAAAATTTACAGCTTTTAAATCAGTATCCTCACGAGTAGCGTCATATATTCCTTGTTCCGCATCACCCGCTTGCTTCCGTGCTATTTCAACTGCTTCTCCGGCTGTTACAGTCGGATTGTTTAGAAATATCCCTACTGCTGATTCAGTTGTATATTCTTTTTCACCTTCACCTGTTAAATTGTCAATTTTAATATCCTCAATTTGTTGTTGATAAGGTCTTATTGCATTGGCTCTATCTCGATCAACTTCCCTAAGAGCTTCATTTTGGGCTATTTTTTGGTCTAGCGTTTGATCCCAACCGCCATACTCATTACTAAACTGTATTGCTCGATACTTGTCATCATAAAGAGCATTTAACCGCCCTATTGTATCTTCAATAGCTGCTATATTTTGATTGTCTGCGTGAAGGTTTGTGTCTACCTTGCCTGTGTATTTACCTTCTCCATGCTCTAGCCAGTTGTACGGGCCTTTTGTGAATGCTTCGTTAGTTGCATCATCCTCGAATTGTCCGTTTTCTTTGAAGTAATTCTGTCTGCGCTCTAGTCCAACTTGTTGCCGTATTTTTAGCATAGTTTCGGCATCAATTATACCATCCCATTCGTCACGTTCTTCTGGTAGAAGTCCTGCATTACGCGCTTCTTCATCTGTCATTTCATAAGCTAACTCTCCTGTCACACGGCCTGTGACACCACCGCCTAGTGGATCACCTTGACTAATCTCAGGTTTGCTGTCGATGTCTAATCTGTCACCTGTGGGTAACGGCTCAGTTCCAGCATTACCAACTGGACTTGTTGGTACAATTGTTTTGGCATCAATTATCTGTGGTTGTATTTGCTCTGGAGATTTACCTCCAAACGTTTCTATTGCGCCTTTTGTCTGACCTTGTGGCTCTTGCCCCATGATGGGACTTGTTTCTTGGCCAATTGTGGTTGGTATGAACGGCTCAGATTCATCACCACGCACTGGCCCCCGGTCATGTTCTCGCGGGTTCACTCGTCCCGGTAATGAAACGTTTGGCACGGGCATTTGCGGCTCACCACCACGCGGACTAAGCCTTGTATCTTTTGGTGGTGTGTATGTAATTTTTAAACCTGTTTTAACTGGCGGCATTTTTGATGCCTCAATTATATTAAGCTTGGATAGGCTCTCCTTGATCTTATCGCTGTCTATTTTCCCTATAATTTTACCTAAAGTCTCGTTATAAGTTTTTTCTAGTGTCTGACCTAGTACCCATGTTGTGCCGTGTACTAAGTCTTGTACTGGATTACCCCTAAATTCTGGATGATCTGCAAATGCATTATTTACACCTGCCATAATATCTTTTGCTAGAGTTAACGCAACTGCGGGAACTGCGGCTGGTGTGCCGTATTTATTGATTAAATTTGCCCAATTTATTATCGCTATTACTTGAGCTTTTCCGTATTCCTGTGTTTTTATATTATGCTCGTTTTGTATAAATTTACCTAGATTTTTTATCGTGTCTAGTACGTCAGGCCCGAATGGCGTTCTATCACCTGCCGACGGAACCCCTTGCGTTTCATACAGCAAAAAGCTTTCCTCACCTCTGCCCTTTATTAAATCCTTAATTTTCTTCGCTAAACGACCTACTTCCAATTCTTTCGGTGGTCTTGGATATTGGTCAAATTGTGTTTTACCAACTATCGCGTCACTCAGGCTGCTTATACCTCCAATAACATCAGAAGTTATTCCTTTTACACGATTACTGAATGTATTGGGATTCCATTTTGAGTCATAGAATCTAAACGGTTTTTCACCCCCTAGTCCTAGCTTTGGTTCTCTTTTAGTGCCTTTTGGCCTTATGACAATAGGTTCTCCTAACTCTTGTTCTTGCGTCCCTAGAGGTAATTTTGGGCCAATAAATTTATCGGGAGTCCACTTTGGATCATAAAATCTGAAGTCATCATCTCTTCCAAGTCCTCCTGAGTAGGGTAGGGTGGCATCTGGTGTACCCCAACCATGGCCTTCTGGTAGTTCAAAATTGGTGTTGACGTTAAAGTCTACCTTGGGCATTTCATAACGTTCCATAGGCTCATAATCACGGTTGTAGAAATCCCAATTGATTATGTCAGTATTTGGGTCTGGTTGTATGAAATTAGGGTCTGCTGATTCTACTGGTGGTTTTGGTGGATCAACTACAATAGGATCATCAACGTTTGCGCCTGTTGTATCGGCTGGGCCGACAAGTTTGCCCCACCACTCACCGCCAGACTTGTTAAGGCGAGCGGGTGGGAGACCAGATTCCTTGGCACGAAACTCAGCGAAACCGCCGGGAACGCGCTTTATTAATGGGCCTTCAGCTACTTGATTCGTTCCCATACCTTTGGATTAACATAGATGGCGTACTTGATCAAGGGTGTTTGCTCACAAATCTCTATCGCTCTCTCAGACATAGCCTGTATTAAAGCTGGAAGTGTGCCAACTTTTAACATTTTAGGATAAAAGTTAAGGTTTTTTGAGGTCATTTTTTCAGAGATGTGCATAGTTCTGTTACAGCTCAACTTCTGGCCCCCCTCCCTTCATTCCCCCCTCCCATCTAGGCACAAAAAAGCCCGCCCTCATGTGAGGGCGAGCATTGCTACTATTGTGAACCATGCCACCAACCAAAACAGGTGACAGTACTTATCCAGTTTATCCATTCGACATTGCGTTTGGATCATGATCTGCGGTGCTTTGCATACGCTCAACATCAACATCGTCCGGCCCATCGTATGAATCTTCAGACACCAGAAGAGTTAACTCTTCCAAGTCTTTGATCTTCTTCTTCAACTCTTTAGTAAGGGCAGCCTCTTCTTGCCACCAATCGAAAAACTGTTTCGATTCCTTTTCGGATTTCTCCAAGGCGAGTTGACCCTTAGTGATCTCACTGGCTTGCCTTTCAAGCCTGTCCAATAGTTTTTCTAGTTTTATCTTCATAACAGTTGCCCGAAGGCCCATTCAAAGTACCACAAACCAACATTGTGTCAACACTTTATTTTTACTTTTATTTGTTGACAGTTATTGAGTTGATGATACTCTGGCTGTGCCTTCGGGCAATAATTTCCCTGCTTGCGGGGATTCATAACAGGGGGGAGTGGCTTCGGCTGCTCCCCTTTTTTGCCTAAAAATATAATATTGTAACTAACTAATTGTTTCCTCTTCTCCTACGGAGTATTAGTTAGTACCGACCGAAGGAGCTTCGCAGGCTTACCTCCTTCGGTCGGTCTTGATCAGCACCAGTAATTACAAATTACAATTACAAGTGTCATCAATACTGTGACAGTTTACAAATTAAACTGTCATCAATAACAGACATCGACCAGGCTATTGATTATAGTTTATAACAGTTTCTATCGAAACTAATTGTGAGGTCCAAAAGTTAAGTGACGATTTAACTTGTGGAATGGTTGATACTCTGGCAGTCTAATCCCTGCCACAATGGCAACTGTTATGAATGAAGATCAAATACAAATATTGGCCGAAGCTTTGGGTAAAGCTTTGGAGATTATAAACCAAAACCAGATGCGTCTAATTGATGAAAGGTTTGACGCAATCATGGACGGCAAAGGTGAGGCCGAAAGTGCCGAATTGATTACCGAAGATCGTGTCCGCGAGATTGCGGAAGATGAAGCAAGAGACCTTATCAACGGCGCATCAATCAGCGCATAATGTGGGGAACGCAACTCCTCTTGGCGAAAGCTGAGAGGAGTCTTTTTTTGCCCTCACACAATTTGCCGAATTATCGTCATCAATAGTAATTATAAATAAAGAAGGCAAAGCCCGAATAGATGACAAGATGATTTATATATCAACATCAACATTGAACCTTTACAGACTGACAGACCTAGAAAAAAATAGACATATTTATATATATATTTTAAAGGGCAAGGGGTGCAAAAGATGATGTTGATATATAAATCAACCTGTCAACACAACCAACCACCGATCAATGATTACACTTTTTAAAAAGTTTAATAATTACGAATTAAATGTTGACAACCTTCCGACCTTTGGCCATAGTCTTTGCATGGTTTCGGCCATGACATAATGAAAACTAAAATACTAACAAATGCAGACAATCGAGCGCGCATTGCGCTACTCGATGAAGCGGGCAAACCGGCCCATGAACTAGAGTTAATCCTTTGCGAAGGACGCGGCAAAGACGAAAACAACAAGGCTTGCAAGTTTCTCTACTGGGCTTTCGAGTCTGGCGAAGAGTCAAATCTTGATTTGTCAGACTTTCAAGATTGGCTTGGAGCATTGTCGAAGGCAGACCTCTTGTCCGCCGATCCTGAAATGTGGCAGCGTGACGCAATAGGCTACCGTCTGAATAACGGGAAGTTCAAGACGTTGCAACGCACATCTAAAGACGGTGTACGCTTGGACAACCTCACGCCACAAGAAAAACTTGAGGCAATAGTCGAATCACTTGGCGATGGTTCTGCCTTTAAAGTTCGCTCTAGCGGCGACTCCAAGGCCAAGGTCGAAGCAAAGCTAGTTGCAGAGCAAGACAAGGGCAAACGCATGGCGGAAATCTATCGCGAGGTGCGCGACGTTGAGGCACTTGAAAAGGCCGCTAAAGGTGACGCGAAGAAACCGCACAAGGAAAAGTTGGCTGCTCTTGACTTAGAGTTCAATCAATTAACTGCATAAACCATAGGGGGAGGGCAACCTCCCCCTTTTTTTACCATGATACAAGAAAAACTCAGACAACAAGCAGACCTTTACACAAAACTTGATAAGTCATTGGAACTGCAAGCGTCTTTAAGTAAGGAAATCTGGAAGGGCGGCGCAATCAAGACAAAACTAATTAAGCATTACGGCCCAACTTTCCTTGAGAGTTGGAGCGTTGAGCTAACCAATGAAGACGTTATCTTGCCAAGAGTAACCCTAGCAAAGCTAAAGAATGACAACAATCGCCTTTTCCATTGGGTAATGAAAACATCAGTAATGCAAAAAGCCCTTGCAGCAAGCAACCTCAACACAAAAGAAATGAAAGAACTAAGAAATGAAAACAAATGAAATAATAATTGAGATGTTAACCGAAAACACAGGCCGCCATATGCTAGACTCTGGCGGTGCATACGGTAGACACTGGGAACGCAACCAAGGCCGAGACTTCGCAGCCGAGCCAAGCACAACAAGCGAGTTCTCAATATCTACTTATCAAGGCAAGTCAACGCTAGATGTTATGGTAACACACAACATTTATCATTGGCTCACAGATAGATTAGACTACTCCGAGCGAGTTGACGACATCTTCCATTGGTTTTGCAAGCGCAAACCACAAGCCGACTTGTATTGGGACAGGTGCATTGAGAACTTTACGAGAGATCGTGAGTCAATGTACGACTCAACGCCAATGAGTGGCTACACTTACAACGACCAATCGTTGCTTTCGCAAGACATAGTTTTTAACCAGTTCTCACATGACCACATGGACTACGCAATAATCCAAATACACAATGGTTGTGATGCGCGTGGTGGATTCACAAGACCTCGTGTCTTTGAGTGTGACGAGTATCTCTTTGATTACTGTCGTGCCACAATCTACGCAGAGAACACACTCGATCCCGCTCAACTTATCATGCCTTTTGGCACGGATGACAACTCTCACAGTTGGTATAGTGACGATGGCTACAACTTCTACGGAGACGATTGCAATGATCTCAAATCCTATGATGTAACCGACGACCCACAACTTCGCGGCCAAGGAGTCATCTTCGTTGAGGACAACCTCGCCTACTCACCAATCAACGGCGCACAACTGGAGGCAAGCGAATGACTGACAAACAAAGGCGCAATCAACACCGAAAGATTGTGGAGCTTTGTCATGTTCTGGCAAACGCAGTCACACTAATCAACTTAATGGTTAAAAGATTGGACAACAGCTCAAAATCCAAAATACTGGAAGCCAAAGCTTTGATCCTGTTCAATCAAATAAACAAAATCAAAAGATAATGAGAAAAATAGCACAAGACGCAGCTCGCGCATTTTGCAACAATCGCAAGTTCAGCCGAGACAATACACAAGTAAGAACCAGCACCACAATCGGCGACACGCCAATGACTGAGCTAATCTTGCACGGTCACGTTATCGCCCGCCGACGCAACGGTCAACTGTTCGTCACGCTGGCCGGTTGGCCAACAGTCACAACCAAGTCAAGGCTCAACGCCCTCATGGCAGAATGCCATAGAAGCATTCGATTCTTCCAACGAGACCGCGAGCAATACCTTGGATCGACAGGAGAAGCGAAACAGATTGACAGTCGCAGTTGGTACAAGGTACACGACTTGCATCCAAATACAATGCGAGATGAGCTAGGAATTGAAAAAGCAAATCACCACGCAAGCATATGAA
>Ga0114932_10003676_pt1 | contig 14822 bp, 13 predicted proteins | sample 2SBtaG_2_FD_87286 | JGI IMG/M metagenome (GOLD analysis project Ga0114932, IMG submission 87286) | Deep subsurface microbial communities from Kolumbo volcano to uncover new lineages of life (NeLLi) - 2SBTROV12_ACTIVE470 metaG | ecosystem: Environmental > Aquatic > Marine > Volcanic ...
CGACGGACTGGGCAACCGCCGCCTCGGCCTCCTCGATGACGACCGCCACCTCGGCGCTGTCCATGTCAAAATTTTCTGCCAGCAACCGGGCGATGGTGGCGCGCTCATCGGCGTCGAAGTCACCATCCATGACGGCAGTCTCAATCAACAGGGCGGCCGCGGCCGAGGCAACCGGATCATCGCTTGCGGCTTCGGTTTCGACGCTGGCCGTCGATCCGAACACCATCAATTTAATATGCGCCAACATGGCCTCTCGGTAACACAGGGGTTTCAGACCCGCAACCCCCGGCGCAATAGGGTTAAGTATTGCCGGACGTCGCCGCCTTACCTACCCTGGCGGAGCCATGGGCAACGAAGATGACAACCGCCTCGACTTTCCGGCAACAGGTCGCAACAAGGACGCCATTCATGACGTCCTCGCCGGCCGTCTCGGCGGCGTCACAACGGTATTGGAGATCGCGTCGGGCTCAGGTCAGCACGTGGCCCATCTGGCGCCGCTGTTTCCGCACATCACCTGGCAACCGAGCGACTTGGATGACGCACACCGCGCATCCATTGCCGCCTGGACGACGGACCTTGAAAACGTCCTGCCGCCTTTGGCACTGGACGCTACCGCCACGTGGCGGCTCCAGCCGGTGGATGCGATTATCTGTCTGAACATGATTCACATCGCGCCATGGGAGGCCTGCCTGGGCCTGTTTGCGCGCGCCGCCGAGGTCTTGACGGCGGACGGCATCCTTTATCTCTATGGCCCGTTCATGGAAGACGGCCGCCACAACGCCGACAGTAACGCGCGTTTCGATGAAAGCCTGAAATCCCGTGACCCACAATGGGGCATCCGCGACCTGACGGAGGTCAAAGCCGCCGCCGCCGGTCATGGACTGGCCTTCGCCGAAAAGCTGGCCATGCCGGCCAACAATTTCTCCGTCTTCTTCCGCCGGCACGTTTCGACCCGGTAAATCCTGCCGCCCGGCCCAGAGACAGGCTATTTCCAAGCCAAATCCTTCCATGGAATCAAGGGCATGGAATTGGCCCGGTCCTTGCTGCTTATTTTGCTATCACACGAATACTCCCGGGACGGAGGAACACCTGAATGCAGTCATATTCGAGACAACGCAGCGAAATTACACCATGGCGCGCCATCGGCGACTTTCTCAATGGGATGCGCCTGGACACGGAACCCGAAGCCGCCATTTTGGATGGCATCGGCGCCACCGACCCCAGAAAACCGCCGCGCATGACGACCCCCTTATTCCAGTGCGCGGAAAAGCCGATCGGACATCCGGCCCAGCTTTTTTCCCATGCCACCAGCCTGGACGCCCGCGAGGCTGCCGCCGATCCGGCCGTAACGCGATGGCTGGATATGTTGGAACGCCTGCGGCCCTTCAATGTGAAAGGCCAGGTCGCCGGGGTGCACCGGTATCTGTCGGCGGTCGACAATCTGCCCGCCATCAGCCGCGTTGTCCGCTCGCTGAACTGGACCGGTCCGGTGGCCCGTGGTCACCGCGACGACGATACAGCCGATGCGGCCCTGGCGCGTTACGTTTCACTTCGCCATTTGGGCATTCATGCGGACCGCCTACGTCTGGTTTGGCTGGCCGATGACGGCACCGATGCCGATTGGGTTGTCACGGCGGTTCTCCTGGACAGCCACTGGCTGGTCCTGGATCACTATCACGGCGACATCGCCGCTGATGATGCATATATGGACGCCCGGCCGTACTTTTCCCTGAACGCCGAAAAGTGCTGCCTGCATTGGCCGGCCGGCACCCCTGGCGGCGGCGAACGCGCGCTCAGGCGTCTGGCCGAGCAATTGAACTTTGGCCGCGCTTAAAATGTCGCCGGGATTAGGCGTCGTCGTCCAAACCAATTTCTCGGAAGATATGTTCAGCACCGCGTGACGGATCCGGCGGATAGATGCGTTCGCGCATGATTTGTTGCTTCACGGTCTTCGCCTCTTTCCCGGTCTTCTGAACCTCGCGGTCCCAGCCGGTGGTGAACACGGCGCCGGCCGGCCCCAGATCGAGACAGGTCACATAGCGTTCCTGGCGGTACGGTGAAAGTGGTTCCCCCAGCATATCCCTGAGCGCATTGGCGCCCTCATATCGGCCCAGCTGCAAGGCATGCTGACAACACATCAGCGTCATATGGGTGCCATCGGTCAAGGCCCGCGCTGTGTCACCGGCTAAGAACACATGGGGTTGGTCCGGTAACCGTAGGCACTGATCGACGAAAACCCGCCCTGCACCGTCGCGCCGTCCCGCCAGATCGTTGACCAAGGGGGAGGCTTCCAGACCGGTGGTGATGACGACCATGTCCGCGTCGAGGCGTGAGCCTGAGGCCAGCACGATGCCTCGCGCGTCGATCTCTACAATCGTCACGCCTAGATGCGTTTCGACCTCGCTGACGGCCAACGCGTCACGTAACACGGGTTGCAGGTTTGGGCCCAGCTCGTGGCCCGGAACCGGCGCCTGATCGAGCAACATCAGGCGCGCTTCGGGGCCCAGCCGATCGCGCAATTCGGTGACTATTTCGAGGCCCGTGAAGCCGGCGCCGACAACGGCAACGCCCGGTGCCGACGGCAGCGTCGCCAACCTGGCATCCAGCCGGGCCGCCGCTTCGAAAGTGTCGGCGTCAAAACCATATTGATCGGCACCGGTAACGGGAAGCGGCCGAAGCCGGCTGCCGGTCGCCACCACCAGCCTGTCGTAGGTCCGTTCGCCGGCGTCGGGACCCTCAAGGCTGACACGGTGTGCGGCCGCATCGATCCGGTCGACGTGAGAGATCTCAAAATCAACACCGATAACCTCGAGAATTGGCAATAGCGACACGCAAATTTCCGCCTTGGCGCCTTCGTAAAGCCTGGGCCGGACGACCATATCAGGGCGGTCGCTGATCAACCGAATGGCCAATTCACCGCCGGATTTTGCCAACCGGTGGCGTTCCGCCGCGGCGCTCATGGCCGCCCAGAGCCCGGCAAATCCGCCGCCGGCAATGATCAATTCCCGCATTCCATTTCTCCGCGCCAATATTCGTTGCCCGCCATGTAATCACTTGCGATAATTAAAATACATGCGTTATTTTGTGAAATTGATTTGCATAAATGCAAATAAATAAAACCCTCTCCTGGGACGACTACCGGACCGTGCTGGTCATTTCGCGGGCCGGCGGCGTGACCCGCGCTGCGGAATCCTTGGGCGTTACCGTTTCCACCGTATTCCGCCGCCTGGAACGGATTGAAGAGCGGATTCAGACCCAGCTGTTCGACCGCGACCGGAAAGGCTACCGGCCAACGGACGCCGGCCGCGAGGCCATCCGTGCCGCCGAGATCATGGAACAGGCGGCTTTCGCCGCCGACCGCATGGTCAGTGGCCGTGATCAGCAGCTCAGCGGCACCCTGAGGGTCACGGCGACGGAAAGTCTGGCGGGATGTTTTCTGGCCCGTCATATGGAAGCCTTTCGCGACGCCCACCAGGGGATCACCGTCAACATTATCAGCGAAAACCGGGTGTTGAGCCTGGCTGAACGTGAGGCGGACATCGCGCTCCGGCCGCGCCGACCCGACGACGAAACCTTGATCGGGCGGAAAATTGCCAAATTGAACTGGGGGATCTATAGCAATCCGGACGCTGCCAAGAAGATCGGCGCCAAATCGTCCCCGGCATTGCTTTCCGATCAACGCTTCATCGTCTGGGAGGCCGGCCGGCTGGCCTTAGAGAGCCAAGAATGGCTCCGTCAAACCGTGCCGGATGCCGAGATCGCCTATCGCACCAGCAGCCTCATCACCAATGCCCAAATGGCGGCCACCGGCGCCGGGCTGGCGCCGCTGCCGTGTTTTGTCGGCGCCGTCTGGCCGCGCCTGCAACCCGTCTTGGCGCCCCTGACGGACGCGGGCACGGCCGGCGAGCTTTGGCTGGTGATCCACGAAGACATGCGCCACAACGCCCGTGTGCGGGCCTTAGTCGATCATCTCGTCTCGGCGGCTCATCAAGATGCCGGCCTGTTCACGGGAGATGTTCAAAGCGCCGAATAATCGGTCCGCCGCTGGCGCGGCACCCGGCCGGCGGCGTGGATCAGCGTTTGCATGTCTTCGGCCCGGAACTCCTGGCCATGCGTCGCTCCGGCGGCCCTCGAAATGCTTTCGCGCATGAGCACCCCGCCCAAATCATTGGCGCCGGCATTCAGACAAGCTTTCGCACCGTCCAGTCCCATCTTCACCCATGACACCTGAATGTTCGGGATATGTGGATGCAGGGCGAGGCGGGCCACAGCGTGCATCAACACGGCTTCGCGATAGGTGGGCCCGCGCCGGGCCTTGTTCTTCAGCGCAATGGGGGCTTCCATGTGGACGAAGGGCAACGGCACGAATTCCGTGAAACCACCCGTGCGGATTTGTAATTGTCGCAGCCGCAATAGGTGCCGGGCCACGTGATGGGGGCCTTCGACGTGACCGAACATGATAGTCGCCGTGGTCGGCAAACCAACGCCGTGGGCCGTTTCCATAATGTCGAGCCACAGATCGGTGGTCAGCTTGTCGGGACAGATAATGGCCCGAACCTCATCATCAAGAATCTCCGCCGCCGTCCCCGGCAAGCTGCGAAGCCCAACCTCTTTCATGCGGGTCAGGAACTCGGCGACAGGAATTTCAAGGGTCTCGGCGCCATGCCAAATCTCCAGCGGTGAAAACCCATGGATGTGGAGGTCGGGAAATGCCGTATGGATAGCGGCGGCGTGGCCAAGATAAGTGTCGCCCGAATAGCTGGGATGGATGCCGCCCTGTAGGCAGACTTCCGTGGCGCCGTGCTCGACGGCTTCGGCGGCCATGGCGACGATCTCTTCGGCGTCTCGGATATAGGGCTTGTCGCGAAACTCATCCTTGGTGCGACCCTTGGAAAACGCGCAAAAAGCGCAGTGATAGGTGCAGATGTTGGTGTAGTTGATGTTGCAGTTGACGACGTAGCTGACGTCGTCGCCGTTGACTTCGCGGCGCAGGTGATCGGCGGCGGCGCATAAGTCATCCATCAACGGTCCGTGGGCGTTCAACATTACCGTCACGTCATCGACGCTCAGATGATCCCCCACCACGGCACGATCCACGATCGCCATGTTCTGATGGTTCTTGGCCAGGCCCGGCGCTTGCAAGGCGTTGATGGTTTCCGGCGCCGCCCCGGGCGCGCCGGCGAACCAGTGTTCGTTTCGCGCCAGGCCCTTGGCATCGCTGTGCTTGAGCACGGCGCCCCGGACATGCGGGTCCAGCCAGGTGTCCGCATGGCGGACATATTCGGGATAGACGGCCAACCGCTCGGCCAACACCTTGCCGGCGGCGGCCGTCTGTTGGCCGAGCGCCGTGATTGCCGGCCAGGGGGCCTCCGGATTGACGTAATCGGGCGTCACCGGCGACACACCGCCCCAGTCATTGATGCCGGCATCGATCAGCGGCGCGAGGTCTCCCTGCATCAGGTTCGGCGGCGCCTGGATGTTCATTTCGGGCCCGAACAACAATCGGGTCACGGCGATGGTCCACAGCATTTCTTCCACGGGCGCCGGCACCGCGCCGGCCATGCGGGTGCCGGGTTTGGGTTTGAAATTCTGGATGATCAGTTCCTGGATGTGCCCATGGGCATCGTGCAGATCACGCAGCGCCATCAAGGCATCAATGCGCTCGGCGCGGGTCTCGCCGATGCCGATCAATAGGCCGCTGGTGAACGGCACGCGGTGTTCGCCGGCCAGGCGTACTGTCTCCAGACGCGCCTCGGGCCGCTTATCGGGCGAGCCGTAATGCGGACCGCCGCGCTGGCCCAAGCGATCCGACAGGCTTTCCAGCATCAAACCTTGGGAGACGGACACTTGGCGCAGGGCCTGAATATCTTCGGCCTCCAGGACGCCCGGATTGACGTGCACCAGAAGCCCCGTCTCGCGCTGCACCAATCCGGCCATCTCGGCCAGATATGACAGGGTTGTCTGATGGCCCAATTCGGCCAGTGCGGCACGGGCGCGGACATACCGGCGCTCCGGTTTGTCGCCCAGGGTAAACAAGGCTTCCGTGCAGCCGGCCTCGGCGGCGCGCCGGGCCGTCTGAAGAACCGTGTCGGGAGTCAGATAGGCCGGTCGGTCGTCCTTCGGCGTTTCGGCGAAGGTGCAATAGTGGCAGACATCGCGGCACAGATGGGTCAGCGGGATAAAGACATTGCGCGAATGGGTGATGATTTCGCCATGGCCTTCGTCACGAATACAGGCCGCCGCCGTCATCAAATCCGCCAGTCCGGCGCCCGCCATTTCCACCATAGCGTAGGCGTCGGCGCGCGACAGACGGGTATTCAGCGTCAACGGTGCTGAATTTCGGCCAATCTCATTCATGGGGCGGCCTCCGGTTGGGAAATCATAGACGTCTGTGGCGGCATTCCAATCGGACCGGCGATGGAACGCAGATAGGCGGCGCTCAGGGTACGGGAGTCACAGCTAATGAAGTCCGCGAGGTCCTGCGCGTCGTCGATATCCAAGGCGGCGCCCGGCAAATCGATCATCCTCACCGGTATGCGCCGGGCGCCGGCGCGCGCGCCATGAACAGCCAGGCTGCGGCCGTCAAACGTCAAATCGATGGCATCTGCCGGCGTCGCCAGAGCCATGTTGCAACCGCGTCCGTCGCGGGCCGGCGCCAGCGAAACGGTCGGACTCGTCCCATGCGCATTCAAAAACCGGGCCAGCTCACCCGGCGTCACCAAGGGCAGGTCGCCCATGATGGCCAGCATGCCGTGCCGGCCTTCATCGGCCAGCCCGCGCATCGCCGCCGCGACGGCCGGCGTCGGACCTGCCACCGTCGGTCCCGGCACGACATCGGCGCCAAATTCAACGGCAATGCGAACCGCGCCGGGGTCGCGGGTGACGACACGAATGCCGGCCAGCCCGGGCGTCGCCCGCAATGCCGTCAACACATCGCGCAGCATCACCGCCGACAAATGGTGGCGCTGGTCGGCCGACAGGGCCGGCGCCAGACGGGTCTTGGCCAGGTGAAATTCCTTCACGGGAACGACCGCCCAGATATCGGTTCCGATCATTTGCCGTCGCCCCCCTGTCGAAACAGATCGTCTTCCACGGGCCGGATCAGATCGGCGGCGCGGCCCTCACCGATGGATGGGTCCAGCCCTCTGATGACGACCACGGGTTTGCCTTCATCCGCCTGTCCCATCAGTAAAGACGCGGCGGTGGCCAGTTCGTCACCGCGTCCGATCACTGTGGCCTGCAAGGGGCGCCCGTCCAGGTCCGGTCGGCCGCACATATCGACCACGGCCGGGATACCGGCCAGGCCGATGGCAAACCCGACCGTTCCCAGCCGCCAGGGCCGGCCCCAGGAATCACTGATCACCACGCCCACCTCGGTACCGGTATTGGCGCGGATATCGGCGACCAGATCGCGGGCCGATCGGTCGGCGTCTTCGGGCAGCAAGATCACCTGATCGGCGGCGCCGACATTTGACGCATCGATGCCGGCGTTGGCCATGATATAGCCGAGGCGGTGTTCGACGATCATCAGACCCGGCCGGGCCCGCAAGACCTTGGTTGATTCACGAAGCACCAATTCGACGACGCGGACGTCCTTGCCGGTTTGCTCAGCCAGTTCATGGGCCCGCGCCGACGGCGTCACACTCTCCAGCGCGACGATGCGCCCCTCCGCCTTGGAGACAACTTTTTGGGCGATGACGATGACGTCGCCCGCCTGCGGCCCATAGGCGGCGATCAAACCGGCCAGATCTTCGCCCGGCCGGACAGCCGGAAAATCGGCCAACGCGAACATGTTGAGGTTGTCGGAAATGCCCCTCTAGCCCCCGCTGCCGGCGGCTTCGCGTGCCGACGCGCCGCCCAGGCCATCGGCGAATGCCAGCACCTGGGTGGCCAGGGTGTCACGATCGTCGAGGCTTTTCATCAATGTCCGGGTGACCAACGTCGGCAAACCGAAACTGTCCGCTTCATGGCCGTCGGTGTCGTCGATGACGAAGCCGTCCAGGAAATCTGTGTAATGACTGAGAACATTGGCATTTTTTGCCGGCTGGCCCAATTCTTGGAACATTTTTCCCAGTGGCCCTTTCACCGCTTCGCCGCCGATCAGGGGACTTACGGCGACGACAGGCGCCTGGCACGCGGCCAGGGCGTCGCGAATGCCCGGCACGGATAGAATGGGCGCAATACTGACGAAGGGATTTGACGGGCACAGAATGACGGCCCGCAATCCCGGATCTGCCAGGGCCTTGATGATGTGCTGGTTTGCGGCGGCGGTCGTGGCACCTTCATAAGAGAAGCCGCTGACCGCCGGTTCACACCGTTCACCAACAAAATAGTTCTGGAACGGCAGGGTTCTTCCGTCGGCAGTCTGCACCACGGTCCGCACGGCATCGTCACTCATGGGCCAGGCATGGGCGTGAATCCCGAAGGCTTGATAAAACTGCGCGGTGATCTCGGCCAGGCTGACGCCGCGGCTCAGAAGTTCCGTTCGCCGCACATGCAGGGCCAGATCGCCATCACCCAGATTGAACCATGTGTCGCCGTCCAACCGGCCCATCTGTTCCATGAAGGACCAGGTTTCGCCGGCCCGCCCCCAGCCGAGTTCCGTATTGTTCTCCGCCGACAGGGTATACATGATGGTATCGACGTCCGGCGCCACATGCAGACCCATATGGATCAGGTCATCCCCCGTATTGAGGACGACGGCCAAGCTCCAGGGCTCGAGTATCCGGTAGAGACCCAGGGCCAACTTGGCGCCGCCGATGCCGCCGCTGAGCGCCAGAACCGTCGGTGTTGATTCAGAGGTGTGTCCCATAATTCCCCGTCATCGATCAAATATTTGGCGGCCCATTGTGCCATCAATGTGAACATTGCCAACCACGGCGGCTAGGTCGCCGCCGAGCGCTGGCGTTCGCTCGACATCTTCACCAGGTCGAAAAAGGCGGCGAACCAAACATCCGTTACCGTCTTGGTGGCTTCCTCCAGGCTGGGCGGTTGATCATTCAATTCGTCCTGGGCAAACCAGGCGTAGGCGCTCATCTCGACCAGGGAACACAGTGCCTCGCAGCGGCGTGTCGCCTCACGCTCGGAGAGGCCTGCCATCTGATGGCCATGGTCCAGTGCGGTAACGAAACGCTTGATGTGGCGCTGACGCATCTCCCACCAGATATCGCGAAACCGTTTGTCGACGGTCATCACTTCCATCAGCACCCGCAGCACGTCGCGGTTCTCATGATAATGTTCCAAATAGCCCCGGTTGCCGGCATAAAGCGCCTCATAGGGAGCCGTGGCGAAATCATGATCACCACCGGCGCTGGCTCGAAACAGGTCTTCGTGCGTATCGCCGACCAGACTTTCGAACATGTCCTCCTTGTTGTCGAAATACCTATAGAGAGCACCCAAGGACAGTCCTGCCTCGTCCGCGACGTCGGACATGCGCATGGTCACGTAGCCCGTGCGCGCCAACACCAGACGGGCAGCCGCCAGGATGCGCTGCATGGTGCGTCGTCCCTTGGGTGTAATCGGTACCGCCGGCATCGGCCAAATTCTCCTCATCTCGGTCAAGAATAAAGTTTCAAAATGATCCTGGCAATAAAAATGACACCAATTTTTAAAAAAAGTGAGATCGATATTGTTTTTATGATAAAACCAGTGCATTCTATTGCGCGAATGACGAGGGATCAGGGGATTCATTGACCCCTTCGGAACTTCGACAGCGACCACAGGTTTGCACATGAACGCCAGCATACGCCCGACAAACCTCGACGATCCGGACGCCCGCGGGGCGTATTACCGGCGCCAGGGTTGGTGGACCGATCAAAAACTGGTTGACCGTTACGGTGCCACGGTCACTGCCCGCCCCGACCAGCCGGCATTGATCGATGACCGCGGCCGACGCTACAGCCATGCCGAACTGTGGGCTGCGGCCGGCAGCTTGGCCGAGGAACTCGCGGCCCGAGGCATTGAGCCTGGTGACGTCGTCATCATCGTGCTGCCCAACTGGGCCGACTGGCACGTCGCGCATCTGGCCATCCGGCGCCTGGGCGCGACGCCGGCGAACATCCCGATCCGCACCGACGCCCCGATGCTGGCGCATGCCGTCAATCTGGTGTCGGCACGTTGCCTGATCGGGACCAATGATTTCGGCGGCCATGCGACCGGCGACATCCTGAAATCGACGGCGTCTGACTGCCCGCACACGGTCGATGTTCTTTTGGTCGACGCCAACGGCAACCAAGATTGGTGGACCAACGGCACCCCATCATCGCCGCCGAAGCACGGCGACGCCGACCTGGACCATCTCATGTTCACGTCCAGTACCACGGGCATGCCGAAGGCCGTCATGCATTCGGCCAACAGCCTGGCGTCCTTCAACCTGACCATCGCCGAACGGTTCGATCTGAACGCCGCCACGCCGATCTTCATGGCCTCGCCGCTGGGGCATTCCGTCGGCACCATCCATGGCAGTTTGCTGGCCTTGTTCCTGGGCACGGCCCTGGTTCTCCAACAACAATGGGATGCCGCCGCCGCCCTGGAAATGATCGAAACACACGGCTGCGACTTCACCGCCGCCGCGACGCCCTTTTTGAAAGACTTGCTAGAGGCTTCGCCTTCCGGATCAACGCCGAAACTGGCCTCCATGCGGTCTTTCTTGTGTGGCGGCGCGCAGGTGCCGCCGGCCCTGCTGGCGCAAGCCAAGCAAGAGTTTCCCAGCACCTTCGTCACCGTTCTCTGGGGCATGACCGAAGGCGGCGTGACGACCTGCGTGCCGGGCGCGTGCACGGATGAAAAATCCCTGACCACCGCCGGCCGGCCGACGTCGGGCTTCGAAATCAAAGTCGTCGACGATGCCGGCACCCGCCAACCGGCCTTGGAAGAAGGCGAACTGTTGGCGCGCGGCCCAAACATGTTCAGGGGTTACTTCTGCCAAGAAGACCTGACCCGGGAATTGTTCCAGCCCGACGGATTTTTCGTCACCGGTGACCGGGCCGTCATCGACGCCGACGGATATCTCTGCATCACCGGGCGTTCCAAAGACCTGATTATCCGCGGCGGCGTCAATATCTCCCCGGTGCCCATCGAAGACGCCATCGCCGCGCACCCGGACGTCGGCACCGTCGCCGTCATCGGCCTGCCCGATGCGCGCCTGGGCGAACGCATCTGCGCCGTATTGGGGCCTGGCAGGCGGCCGCTGGAAAAGGATGAACTTGTTGCCTTCACCGAAGAATACGGCCTCGCCAAACATTATTGGCCGGAAGCCGTCTATCACATCGACGAAATGCCGATGACGCCGGCTGGAAAGATTCGCAAAAACGACGTGCGGGCCTGGCTGGCCGGCCAACTGCACGACGGAGCGCAAGCGTCATGAAGGTGCATCTGAACGATATTGATGTGAGCTACATTCGCGCCGGCGCCGGCAAATCCTGCGTGCTCATCCACGGGCTGGCCGAAGACGCCGGCAGTTGGCAGGCCGTGCAGGCGCAGCTCAGCGATTTCGAGACCTTCGCCTATGACTTCCGCGGCCATGGCGCGACCAAGCTCGGCCTGGCCGACGGCACGCTGGCGCAATTGGGCGGCGACCTGATCGCCTTCCTGGAAGACGTCACCGGTCCGGCGCCTTGCGTCGGATATTCCCTCGGCGGCACCATCGTCCTTTGGGCGGCGGCCCAGCGCCCGGACCTGATCCCCCATGCCGTGGTCACCGGCACCTCGCCCGTCGTTGGACGGACCGCGGCGGAATTTTTCGACCAACGCATTGAGATGATTCAATCGGAACCGGATGGTTTCGCCGCCGCGCTCAGCAACGACACGGCCCAACAACTGGTCAACGGCGGTGACTTGGTTGCCATTACCCGCCGGCGCCTGGACGCGGTCGGCAACGGCGGCGGCTATATCAATGGCTGCCGCGCCATGGCCGGGCTTCGCGACACACCGCTGATGCCGATGTCGGAAAAAATTTTCATGCCCGTCGACGTGATCGGCGGCGACAAGGACGTGTTCTGCCCGAAGAAGGCCGCCGACATTCTGTGCGGCGCGCTCGCCAACGCCACCTATCACGAGATTCCCGATGCCGGGCATCTGATCAGCATCGATCAGCCGCGCCTCTATGCGACGGCCATCGAAGACGCCTTAACAAGGAGAGGATAATGGTCAAAAGATTTGGAATTTCACGGGGCGTCAGCCCGCGCGAACCGCTGGCGAACGTCGGTCCCATGGCGAAGAAGATTGAAGATCTGGGATTCGAACACGTTTGGTACATCGATCACCAGCTCGGCATGAAAGAGATCTACACGACGATGACGCTGACCGCCATGGCCACGGAAAAATTGAAGATCGGCACGGCCGTTACAAACCTGAAGACACGTCACCCCACGGTGACCGCCAGCGGCCATGCGGCGCTTGACGAAATCTCCGATGGCCGTGCCCAAGTGGGGCTGGGCGCCGGCTGGATCGCCGTCAATTCCATCGGCATGCGACCGTCAAAAATCGCCGAATTGCGCGAAGGCATCCTGGCGATGAAGGCCTGGTTCAGCGGTGAAAGTGCGGAATTCGAGGGTAACGAGCTGCGCTTGGCGGTGGCCAATCGCGAAATTCCCATCTACCTGGCGGTCACCCAGCCGCGCATTTTGAAACTGGCGGGTGAAGTTGCCGACGGCGTTATTCTCATGGGTGCCGCGGACAACGACTTGATCAAATGGCAGTTGGACTTCGTCTACGAGGGTTTGGAAAAGTCCGGACGAAAGCGCGAAGACATCGACATCGATTTCGTCTGCACCACCAGTGTCCAGGAAGATCAACGCAAGGCGCTCGACGATGTGCGTTCTTGGGCGGCAACCCAGGCGGCCACCTTCACCGAATGGAAAGTGGTGCCGCCGCAGTGGGAGAAGTATCGCGCGCTTTGGGACGAAATCATGGCCGACTACCATTTCGAATCACATCTGTCCCTGCACACGGAACACCAGAGCAAGGTCACGGATGAGTGGACGCAGACCGTCGCCATCGCCGGTGATGTCGATTATTGCGTTGGCCGCATACAAGACGTGGCCAAATGCGATATCGACCGCATCACCTTCCCGCTGCATTCCGGCGGCCGGGAACGCCGCCTGGAGACCTTCGCCAACGAGGTCATTCCCCAGGTTGCCGGATCGTAAGGAGGCCCGATCAGATGTCTGAAACCAAAGTCGCCCTGGTCACCGCCGCCGCCGGCGTCGGCATCGGTTCCGCCATTGCCCGCCAACTGGCCCTTGACGGCATGACCGTCGTCGTCACCGACGCGCACGAACGGCGTTGCGGTGAATACGCCGAAAAAATTGCCGCGGAATCGGGCCAGAAGGTCCTGGGCATGCCGCTCGACGTCACCGATGCGGCACGGGTTGAAGCCGTCATGGGCGAGGTCGTTTCTGAATGTGGCCGCCTTGACGTGTTGGTCAACAACGCCGGTTTCAACAAGATTGAACCGGTCGCCGAAATGTCCCTGGAGACTTGGCACCGCAGCCTCGATATTGACCTCAACGGCACCTTCTACTGCATGCGCTACGCGCTGCCGCATATGATCAACCAAAGGAGCGGCAGTATCGTCAATATCTCGTCGATCGGTGCGTGGGAAACCTCATCCGAGCACGGGTCCGCCTACGCGGCGGCGAAGGCCGCCGTGATGGCCCTGACCCGGGTGGCGGCGGCGGAAAACGGGCAGTATGGGGTGCGCGTCAATGCCGTGGCGCCGGGGCTTATTTACAATGAGTTTCTGCGCAAAATCTATCCGGCCGAGTTCTTCGACGGCTACGCCAAGGACCGGTCTTACGTCGGCCGTGTTGGCGAGCCTGAAGACGTGGCCAATCTGGTGTCCTTCCTGGCCGGCGACAAAGCCGGCTACATAACCGGCGAAACCTATGGCATCAGCGGAGGCGTCTACCCCCATGCCTGACGGCATCGATACGGGCGCAAGCCCCCTGTTCTGGCCCATGGCGCGGTTGACCGGCGCATATCGTAACGGTGAGCTGTCGCCTGTCGACGTGGCCGACGAGACCATTGCCCGTATCGATCAGTTCAATCCAGACCTGAACGCCTATCTGACCCGCTTGGACGACCTCATGCGCGAACAGGCTCGAGCGGCGGAGACAGCGTATAAAGACGGCACTGCCGGTCCGCTCAGCGGGGTACCGGTGTCGATCAAGGATACCTTTGCCGTTGCCGGGGCGCGGACCACCTACGGGTCGCACTTCTTCAAGGACAACATCAGTGGCGCCGACAGCGGGTTGGTGGCGCGCCTGCGCGCCGCTGGGGCCATCTTCACCGGCAAAACCAATACGGCCGAATTCGGTCAGTCAGCAACCACCGACAACCGCCTCGGCCCGGACGCCGGCAACGCCTGGGACCCGGCGCGCACGCCCGGCGGTTCCAGTGGCGGCGCTGCGTCCTCCGTCGCCGCCGGTTTGGCAACGGTCGGCCTTGGCGCAGACGGCGGCGGTTCGATCCGCATTCCGGCGGCCTTTAGTGGGCTCTTCGGGTTCAAGCCGACGCATGGGCTGTGCGCCGACGAGAACGGCAGCGTTGCCATGACGGAATTTGTCTGTCCGGGGCCCTTGGCCCGTTCGGTCGGCGATGCCCGGGTATTTATGGACGTCATTGCCGAACAGCCTTTCGCCCGCCAATCGGTCGCCAAGAGCTTGAAAATCGCCTGGTGCCCGGCGCCGGAAGGTCGCGCCGTGGACCCTGGCGTCGCGGCAGCCACGGCGGCGGCCATTTTGAAACTTCAGGATTTGGGCCACGAGGTGGTGGAGACAGACCTTCCCATTGGAGATTGGAAAGATGTCTTCGGTCCTCTA
>Ga0114932_10003677_pt1 | contig 14813 bp, 15 predicted proteins | sample 2SBtaG_2_FD_87286 | JGI IMG/M metagenome (GOLD analysis project Ga0114932, IMG submission 87286) | Deep subsurface microbial communities from Kolumbo volcano to uncover new lineages of life (NeLLi) - 2SBTROV12_ACTIVE470 metaG | ecosystem: Environmental > Aquatic > Marine > Volcanic ...
CCACTGGTCCGTTGCGATGAAATCCCGTGGAGCCTTTTTGGTCTGTCGATGGCTGCGTGGAACGGGCTGTTGTCGCTGGTGCTGGTGGCACTCTGGCTGGGTGGCGCCGGGGTGCGCCCAAGACAAAACTAGCCAAACATATCGTGGCACAGTTCGAGCGCGTCAATAAGTGCGTCAACCTCACCCACGGTATTGTAAAGCCCGAATGACGCGCGGCAGGTGGCGGTTACCCCCAAATGCGCCATAAGCGGCTGCGCACAATGATGCCCCGCCCGCACGGCGATGCCGCGTTGATCAACCACAGTTGAAATGTCGTGCGGATGCGCCGCCCCGTCGAGCGTAAAAGAAAATATTGCGCCTTTGCTAGCGGAATTACCCTGAATATTCAGCCAGTTCAGACCCGACAATCGCTGTTGCGCATAGTCGCGCAACTGCTGCTCGTGAGCGGCGATATTGTCCATCCCCAAACCCATCATATAGTCTATTGCCGCGCCAAGCCCGATCATTTGCACGATCCCTGGCGTGCCTGCCTCGAATTTGTGAGGCGGCACATTATAGGTCACGGCGTCGCGACTGACGTCGGCGATCATGTCACCACCCCCCATAAAGGGGCGCATTTCGCCCATACGTTCGCGTCGCACGTACATGGCCCCCGACGCAGAGGGGCCGTATAATTTATGTCCGGTTATAGCGTAAAAATCGCACCCGAGATCCTGCACGTCGACTGGTCCGTGCACCGCAGCCTGCGACCCGTCCACCAACACGGGCACGCCCGCCTTATGCGCCCCCGCACAGATAGATTTGATGTCCACCTGTGTGCCCAGAACGTTGGACATTTGCGTCACCGCAATCAGTTTGGTTTTTGGCGTGACCGCGTCCAAAATCCGCTGGGGATCCAGATCGCCGTTCACATCGGTCTCGACCCATTTCAGCACAACGCCCTGACGTTCGCGCAAAAAGTGCCACGGCACGATATTGGCGTGATGCTCCATGACCGACAGGATGATTTCGTCACCTGTGTCCATCCTTGGTGCCGCCCATCCGTAGGAGATCAGATTGATCCCTTCGGTGGTGCCGGCATTGAACAGGATTTCATCGGGGTGCGCGGCGTTCAGAAACGATTGGATGACGCCGCGAACGGATTCGTATTTATCGGTCGCAAGATTGGACAAAAAATGCAGACCGCGATGCACGTTGGCGTACTCCTGTGCATAGCCGCGGTTGACCGCTTCGATCACAACCTGTGGTTTTTGCGCCGAGGCACCATTGTCAAGATAGACCAACGGTTTACCGTTCACCTCGCGCGACAGAATAGGAAAATCCCGCCGGATTTTGTCAACATCGTACATATCAACCGCCCTCGATGATCAACCCAACAAATCCCAGAAAAAACACGATAGCAAACCCGATGGCCACAGTGAATGCGACAACTCCGGCAAACACCAGCCTAAGCGAGGCAAACCCGTGAAGCGTGGCAACAAAATTGATGAAAATCCACATAAATAGTATCAGATTTGCCAATGTCACCAACCCCGATAAACCGGGTGCGATCAACAGGATCGGCCATTGCGCCACCTGTACCACCAGCATGATGAACTGCATCCAGACAAACAGCAGCAGCGTCTCATCCAGACTGCCGTGACCGCCCATGATGCGCCCAAAATAATAGATAGCTGCGACGCTGGCCACCAACACCAGCAGTTGCAGCACCGCCAGCCAAACTGGTTGGGCCAACAGCACCGCAATTATTCTGTCGGTTTGCACAGGTAAAATGAAAGTCGTGAGCACCGCCGCGATGGCGCCCAGCACGGTAACGAGTACAGCCATCTCACCCAAAGCTCTGCGTCGGGGCGCAAAACTCAGAATGGTGCTGGCACCCTCGCGGGGGTTGACCACGCTGTCCCGCACAAGCGTCATTAGATCAAAAAGCATAGACTCCCGATTCCACAGATCATGTGTTCGCCCAAAATTGCCCCTGGCCGCGACCGTTCCCCCAATGTTGGCGGGGTGCGTCATCCATGTCCGTGTGACGGTGGACCCTAGATCATGCCTCTGGCACGAAAGTACATGCCACCCAGCAGCGCCGCAAGGGCTGCGAAAGACAGCGCCAGAAATAGTGGCCCGGTCGAACGAAAACCATGAACTTTTCCGACGCCCGCCGCTATGAACCAAATAAAGGGCAAAAACCCCATCCAATAAGGTGGCAGGTTGATCCAGCTGGCGCCAAAAATGGGAAAATGAACCGTCAGATATGCAAACAATACCGACATCATCGCGGCAAACATCCCGATCGGTGCCGCCACCAGCGCCGCCCAGAACACCGCGATGCGCGTGTTGCGCCATGTCCCGCGACCGCCAAAAAGCCTGCACACAGCGCCAAGTGTCATGGCGAATAGATAAAATGCCGCCGTACGCCCCACCAGTGCAACTATCAGCAACAGACCGATTTCAGACGAAAACAAATGCAACCCGCTGGCATCGGGCACGATGATCGCCTTCAGGGTCCACGAAAAAAAGAACGCCAGATCGGAGGCGATCAACAGCGACAGCAGGTATCCCTCGGACGGTTTTTCAACCACCAGACTCCGGGTCACCGACTTGATATTGTACCACGACAGCAATATCCGGTGTGTGAGCGTGTCACGTCCGATAAACCGCCGCTTGTTGCGGTGGGTCCGTCTTCGCGGTGCACTGACCTGAAGCGGATTATATTCAACTGAGTGCACCATAGATCCCTGACTCCGATGTGCCCCACACCTGACTGCGCGCAAGATCACCGTAGAAATCGGGTCAATTTATGACGATTTTTGGTAAAATATGGGACGATATCGGTGCTCAGGCGAATGCCAGAATTAGCGCGTTTCAAATTCGAATGCGTACATGCGCATCAGCCAGATCGTCAGAAAAATAACACCACTTACGGGCGGCAAAAAGGCCGATACCCCCACCGCTGGACTATTGTCGGCCACAAGCCGGACCAGCAGGACGATGGGTTGCATGACCAAAAGCGCCCAAAACAGCGCCAGTCGGGCAGAATGCCAACTTCCCCGTCCGCCAAAAAGATGCGCGCAAATACGCGCGAGTGCGGCAATCCCATAAAGAAACAGCGGGCCAAACAAAAGATAAGCCACCAAAAACGCGCCGAGAAATCCCTGAATACTGGTCTCGCCGGAGTCCAGGTCGCTGTACCGCGAGGTCAGGTTGGGCAATGCAATAAAAAAGGCCAGTAAAGACGCAAGTCCGACCATCGCCAGCAGACCTGGTTCTGAAACGCCACGCGCCAACTGCTTGCGGGCAACCGCGCGCGGCGCATAGAAAGTCAGGTAAAAATCCTGCAGGAATGTTCTCACTGCGCGTGCCGTTGCAGCCATTCCTCCATGCGTTTGCTTATGTCATCAGCCAGTTCGGCAGACTCTATTTCAGCAATCGCTTCGGCCAGAAACGACAGCACCAACATATCTTGTGCAGTCTGGTGCGCGATACCACGCGACGTCAGGTAAAACATCGCGTCAGCATCGACAGCGCCACATGTTGATCCGTGCGAACACGCCACGTCGTCAGCGTAAATCTCCAGTTCCGGCTTGGCCAGAAACTGACTGTCGTCGTCCAGTAACAAAGCCTGCGAAATCTGATAGCCGTCGGTTTTCTGCGCGTCGGGTTTGACCAGAATTTTGCCCTGAAAAGCACCCGTTGCCCCGTTGCGCAGCACTTTTTTGAACACCTGACGGCTTTCGCAGTTGACCGCGTCGTGGGTCAGGAACACCGTATCGTCGTGGTGAAACGCACCGTCCCCAACGCAGGCACCCGACACTGTGGCATGTGCGTCGTCACCCAATATGTCGACCACGCATTCGTTGCGCGTTAGCGCACCATTGGCGGTCAGCGTGAACGATTTGAACGTGCTTTCGCGACCAAGACGGGCGAAAATATGCGTCACTGCGTGTCGTTCGTGATCGCGCCCCTGCGTGCGCACGTGGTGAAAAGTCGCCCCGTCAGCGACGTCAACTTCAAGCACAGAATTCAGACGCGCCCCGGCCGGACCGTTTTCCAGAAGTGTAAGTTCGGCACCGGCTTCCAGTTTGACCAGATGATGCACCACCACATCGGCGTCTACAGCTGTGCGGACAAATTGCATACACACCGGACGCGGGGCATGGCCGGTCACACGGATCACCACACCTTGCGTGGCTGTCGCCGTATTCAAACCAGCCAAAGGGCGCGGTACGGGATCCTGCCCCTGGGCTTCCAGCACACCGTAAAGACCTTTTGCCCAGTGAATATCCGTGGTGGTCGCGGACTCCAGCGTCTCGATCTCGATGGCGTCCATGGCCAGCGGGTCAGACACATCGCTGTCCAGCACACCGTCGACAAACACCAACCGCAATCGATCTACATCACAAAACACCGGCTTTTCTGCGGCGTCAAATACGGCGGCCGGTTTGGCCTGCGCATCGACCAACGCGTCGGGACGGGTGAATTTCCAGTACTCGTCGCGCCGGTTGGGTAAGCCCTGTGCACGCAACGTTGCCAGCGCCTTTGCCCGCGCTTCATTGGCCCATTTGGCTCCCGTTGGCGGAGTTAGCGCGGAAAGACGCGCCTGCGCGGCCTGAATTTGTGGGGCCGCCATCTAAGCCACCTCGGCCAGAAGATCGGCGTAGCCGTTGTTTTCAACCTCGAGCGCCAGCTCGGGACCGCCTGATTTGATGATCCGCCCGTCGGCCATGATATGCACCACGTCGGGTTTGATGTGGTCAAGCAACCGCTGGTAATGGGTGATCACCAGAAACGAACGCTGACCGTCGCGCAGCGCGTTCACACCTTCGGCCACCAGTTTCATGGCATCCACGTCCAGACCGGAATCGGTTTCGTCAAGAACGCACATTTTGGGTTCCAACATCGCCATTTGTAAAATTTCGTTGCGCTTTTTTTCGCCGCCCGAGAACCCCACGTTAACCGGTCGCTTGAGCATGTCCGCGTCGATTTTCAACGATTTGGCCTTTTCGCGCACTTCTTTCAGAAAATCTGCCGCAGACAACTCTTCTTCACCGCGTGCCTTGCGCTGTGAATTCACAGCGGTGCGCAAAAACGTCATGTTGCCGACACCCGGGATTTCAACCGGGTACTGAAAGGCCAGAAACAGGCCGGCAGCGGCCCGGTCCTCGGGTTCCATATCAAGCAAATCAGTATCGCCAAGGCTGGCGTCTCCCTCGGTGACCACATAGCCACCCTTGCCGGACAACACGTAAGACAAAGTCGACTTACCCGAGCCGTTGGGCCCCATGATTGCGTGCACTTCGCCGGTGCCGACCTTTAGATCTACACCTTTGAGGATCTGCTTGTCCTCGTCTTCGAGTTTGACGTTCAGGTTTGATATTTTCAGCATGTATCCGTCCGTTCCATTGGTTGTTCCAGTATCGCCGTTGTGCGGCGCTGTTTCAGATGTTCAATTCTTTGATTTGGCGCTGCGTGTGTGCTTCTGCACGGGCGCGCGCTGCAATCATGCGCGCCACTTGTGCCGCCCTGATCTTGCCCGCCAGTCGGCGCGTCACCATAACCCCGATAATCAGCCCGGTGCTCAACGCTATCATTGTCGCGCCAAATCCGGTCAGCCGCGGGATAAAACCGGGCAGAAAAATCACGATCAGCAACGCCGGTACAAACCCGGCCAGAAACCCGATCCGGCTGGGGTCCAGATGGCTGGAGTTGTTGATCTGGGTCATCAGACCCTCTTCCATGGCGTTACCGGACATTGTCGTTTCCATTCTTTGGGCCAAAATATTTTTGCACCAGCGCAAAAACCACCGTGGCCAATGCCCCCATGGCGACCGAAAACACCAGATTTGGCAACCACGACCCGCCCATCCCGGTGGCGAAACCAACGAAAAACAACGCCCCGGCCATGACCAGCCCGTAAATAATAGGTGCAGGGGGTTTATTCATGGCGTCTTACCCCACCGAACCTTCAAGGCTAATCGCCACCAGCGCCTGAGCTTCCATGGCGAATTCCATCGGCAGGGCTTGTAGGACCTCTTTGCAAAACCCGTTGACCACCAGTGCTACGGCCTCCTCTTCGTCCATGCCGCGCTGGCGACAGTAAAACAGCTGGTCGTCGTCCACTTTGGATGTCGTCGCCTCGTGCTCGACGCGCGACGAATTGTTCTTCACCTCGATATAAGGCACCGTATGCGCACCGCATTTGTCGCCTATCAGCAGGCTGTCACACTGGGTGTAATTGCGCGAGTTTTTGGCGCGTGGGTGCATCGACACCAATCCGCGATAGGTGTTTTGCGCACGCCCCGCAGAAATCCCTTTGGACACGATGCGCGAGCGCGTGCGTTTGCCCAGATGGGTCATCTTGGTGCCGGTGTCGGCCTGTTGGTAGTTGTTGGCAATGGCGATGGAATAAAACTCGCCCTGGCTGTCGTCGCCGCGCAGAATGCAAGACGGGTACTTCCACGTCACAGCTGATCCGGTTTCTACCTGCGTCCACATCACTTTAGCCCGGTCGCCGCGACAATCGGCACGTTTTGTGACGAAATTGTAAATGCCCCCTACCCCGTTTTCATCCCCCGGATACCAGTTTTGCACCGTGGAATACTTGATCTCAGCATCCTCAAGGATCACAAGTTCGACAACAGCGGCGTGCAGCTGGTTGGTATCCCGCTGGGGCGCGGTACAACCTTCCAGATAGCTGACATAAGCGCCCTCGTCCGCAATAATCAACGTGCGCTCGAACTGGCCGGTGTTTTCGGCGTTGATGCGGAAATAGGTCGACAATTCCATCGGGCATTTGGTGCCCTCGGGAATGTAGACGAACGATCCGTCTGAAAACACAGCCGAATTCAGCGTGGCGTAAAAATTATCGGACTGCGGCACAACCGACCCCAGATATTTTTTGACCAGTTCAGGATGGTCCTTGATGGCCTCGGAAATCGAGCAGAATATCACGCCTGCCTGCGCCAGTTCCTCTTGAAACGTGGTCCCGACGGAAACGCTGTCAAACACAGCGTCTACCGCGACTTTTCGCCCGTCAGCCGGAGCGCCCGCAGCGCCTTCGACCCCCGCAAGAACCGCCTGTTCTTTCAGCGGAATTCCCAGTTTGGCGTAAGTGGCCAAAAGTTTGGGGTCCACGTCGTCCAGTGATTTGGGTTTCTCGCTCATCGATTTGGGTTTGGCGTAGTAGTAAATATCCTGAAAATCGATCTTTGGATAATCGACCATGGCCCATTGTGGCTCACGCATCTGCTTCCAGCGCGCGAACGCCTGTAAACGCCATTCCAACATCCACGCTGGCTCGTCGTTTTTCTCGGAAATAAGCCGCACGATATCCTCGTCCACGCCTTTGGGCGCGAATTCCATTTCGATATCGGTTTCAAAACCGTATTTGTATTTGCCGCCAATGGATTTAACAGCATCGACGGTGTCCTGATCAACGCCGTCTTTGACGATATCCTGATCTGCAAGGTTGGTCATGATCGTGTACTTTCAATTAGTTAGGCGGCTTTTTCAGCGAAGCGTCGGCTGTGTGCCAACCAGATGTCCGCAAATTTATCCAGGTCGTTTTGTGTCGTTGACGGGCCGAATGACACGCGGATCGCCGAGGCGACGACCGACGAATCGCAGCCCATCGCCACGAGCGTTTCGCTGGCTTTTACTTTGCCGCTTGAACAGGCGGAACCTGCCGAAACAGCGCAGCCCGCCAGATCCATCTGCATGACCTGCGTTTCGGCCTTCCAGCCGGAGAGCGCAAAACAGCTTGTGTTTGGCAGGCGCGGCGCGGCGCGGCCGATAAATGTCACCCCCGGGCATTCAGTGGCGAGGCGTGTTTCCAGCCGGTCACGACGCGTGGCAACGCGCTGCCACAGCCCGGCGTCCAGATCGCGGCGCGCGGCGGCGGCGGCGGCACCAAATCCGGCGATTCCGACCACGTTTTCGGTGCCGGCGCGACGGCCCATTTCTTGTCCGCCGCCCCTGATCGCGTGAAATTCAACGCCACCCTTAAGAACAGCGAATCCAACGCCTTTGGGACCGCCAATTTTGTGCGAGGCCCCGATTAAGTAGCGCGCCGGTGTTGTTGGCTGGTCAATTTTTCCCAAAGTCTGCGTGATGTCCGACAGCGCGGGGTCCGAAAACCGCGCCAGATCGTTGACAACGCCGGTTTCCGAATTGGCACCGGCGACTGCGTAAAGCGCCGCACCGTCCACGTCGCATTGCGCGCGGCCCGACCGGTCAAGCGACAATGTGTGTTTTATGCCTTTGATGTTCTTAAGCACCGCATCGTGTTCGCCTGCGCTGGCGGCGACGCCATTCCAGCCGTGACTCAGAACCAGATGCGCGGCTTCGGTCGCACCCGACGTGAATACAAGATCGCCACTATCGCACCCGACAAGCGCCGCTACCTGCGCTCGGGCCTTTTCGACAATAGCGCGCGCTGCGCGTCCCTCGGCATGAACGCTTGACGGGTTCCCAAGCACATCCATGGCCGCAACCATGGCGTTACGGGCCTCGATACGCAGCGGCGCAGTGGCGTTCCAGTCAAGATAAATTCGGTTCATGCGTCCTCGCTCAGGTGAATGAGTCCGGGCACGGCGGGGCACGGCGCCAGCTGATTGCTGACGATGTCAGACAGGCGGGTTTGGTGCAAAAATACGTAGACATGCGCTGACAGGCATTCCCAGAACCGGTTGGACACCGATTGCGCGCGCGATCCGGACGACGCGCCCGACGCGCCCGCCCCTTTGGACAACGCATCCATGGATTCATCCACTGCCTGCAAAATATCCGCGACCCGAATAGCATCAGCCACTTTGGCCAAACGATATCCACCGCCCGGTCCGCGCACGGAATCGACGATACCCGCGCGGCGCATTTTGACGAACAACTGTTCCAGATAGGCCAGCGAAATGTCCTGACGCGCGGCGATTTCGCCCAAAGACACCAGACCGCTTTGGCTGTGTTCGGCCAGATCGGCCAGCGCGATCATCGCGTAACGGCCTTTGGTGCTTAGTTTCATGTCAATTCCAATGCAGACAGAGTTGACGGGGCCAGCCTTTGCCCTTAACTCGATAACTTCGCGAACGGGCTGTGACAGGCCCTTCTTTAGAATTGTTCTAGGTTCTCTGACGGTTTTCGTCAAGTATTGATACACACCACAGAAACCCCGCCCGACCGGAGTCAGCAGATTTATGCCCGAAGTCATTTTTCCCGGTCCCGATGGACGTCTGGAAGGCCGCTATCACCCGCAAAAAGCCAAGGACGCGCCGATCGCGATCATCCTGCACCCGCACCCGCAATTCGGCGGCACCATGAACAACAAAGTGGTCTACAATCTGCACTATTGTTTTCATAACATGGGTTTTACGGTGCTGCGGTTCAATTTTCGTGGAGTGGGGCGCAGTCAGGGCGAATACGATCAGGGGATCGGCGAGTTGTCCGATGCAGCCGCTGCGCTGGATTATTTGCAGCACCTCAATCCGAACGCCAAACATTGCTGGGTGGCCGGATTTTCGTTCGGGTCGTGGATCGGCATGCAGCTTTTGATGCGCCGCCCGGAAATTTCCGGCTTTATCACCGTGGCTCCAAACGCCAACAGGTATGACTTCAGCTTTCTGGCCCCGTGCCCTTCGTCGGGATTGATCATCAACGGGTCCGCTGACCGCGTCGTGCCGACCAGCGATGTCGAGGGTCTGGTCGAAAAGCTGCACGAACAAAAAGGCATAACCATCACCCACGAAGTCGTCGAAGGCGCCGGCCATTTCTTTGAACCCCCGCATATGGAAACCATGATCGGGTCGGTGGACAGCTATGTGCGACGACGGATGACTGAAAACACGCGGTGAAAAGCCGCGTGGGTCAGTATCCGACCAGCATCCTGATCGTGCCACATAATACTTAGCCGATCATCGGTGATCCGCTGCCGTGTCTGGTTTCGTAGTGGCGGCGCAGCCGTGTCAGCGCGATACGCAGCACGATTTTGCCCGACCGCGCCGACCAGCCCATGCGTTTCTCTGCCGTTTCCAGCCCCTCGATATAGCAGCAACACCGCAGGGCGATGTCCCCCAGTCCCGGGCCGAGTTCGCTCAACGCCTCGGAAACGCGGGTTCTCGCGTCGCTTGGTCCTGCGGCAATCCCGTCGCCGCTGCCGCTACCGGTGCGACCCATGGTCAAAAACCGCTCCCAGTTCTGCGTGACGCGTGGCCCCATCTGAGCCAGTTCAAAATCTTCGCGCAGGCGGTCACCCGCCGCGATCAGGGCTGCCGACAAAAATGGTTTGCCGGTTTTATCTTTGCGCCGCCCCAGTGCCGTCAGGGGGCTTTCCGCAAGATTAAATCGATGTGACTTAACCGATGACGCGTCGGTCGAGGCCACTTGCCGTTCGCCCCATTCACAGTGCTGCATTTGAAATTTGGACGGAGCTTCGCCAAAACCATCGCTGTTCTGACCACGCTGCGCATCCTCGTGCAAAAGCCGTTTCAGCGCCGCGCGCCCCGCCGCCGTAATTTCGTACGACGAGACTTTTCTCTTTCGAAAACAGCTAATCCAGTCACGCAAAACAAACGCGTGCACAATATGGCGGCCCACCACGGCGGTGCGTGTCGCTTTGCCGTTATCAGAGCGCGCCCGCATAACAACTGCCTGTTCCATGTCTTTGCCGACAATCAGAAACGCGGTGGACTCGCACAAGCGGCGCAAAATTCGCCGGGCTTCGCGATTGATTTCGGTGTCATTTACAGAGGATGGCGTGGCAACAGATGTGGTCATGCTGTGAAAGTCCTTGCTGGGTTTGATTACTGCCCGTGTCTGGCGCGACAGAATATCCAGCGCCTCGTCCACAAGCGGATCGTCACGTTGGTTTTCGATATGACGGACCTGCCGCAATACAGTTGACGGATGGCACCCGTGACGCCGTGCAAGTGCGCGAAAAGACAAACCCGAAACCGTGTGTTCGATGTAATGTTTGGTGGCCCTGGGCAGCCAGGTCGGCAGCCGGACTCCTGCAGAGTCATGGACCTGGACGATCGCGTTCCTATGGGCCAACGGGCTGCTCCATGCCAGTTACATCAACCGGTGCAACCTGTAGTTGATTGTTTACTATTTCGTTAAAATTTCACTAATTTCGCACTATTGTTTCCATTTCGTAAACAATCGTAAAAACACCGTGCGCCGCACGAACGGCCTCGCAACACCCTTTGATCACGCGTCACTATTGGGGCGTACAATTGGAATCAGAGGGAACACATGAGTGAACTTGTAAGAATATTTCGGATGACCAAGCGGCCAAAATTATTGATACGCGCGGCGCGGTTAGGTGTGCGAAACTATAAAAGAGAACGTGATCTCAAGCGTTTGACAAGGTCGCAGCGCCTGATGTCGCCGGTTTGCGCGGTGGAAAATCTGATGGCGCAGGAAGACGACCTTGAACAGGCACGGCTGGACAAAGACCGCAATTATTCGATCGGACGTCACGTGGATATACTAGTGGCACTGATCGGTGAAACCGCCTTGATCGCCCGCCATAAAAGTGCCACCGAAACCTGATCTAAACAAAGGCGTCCGGTTCGCTTTCTTTGCGTTCGGTCATGAATTCCTTCAACCCAAGGTCGATCGCGACATCAATATCGGGTTGGACGTATTCATCCAACATGCGATCTACGCGCGCAGTTGCCAGCGCCATCGTGTCCTTGGCGCCGTCTTCTTCCCATGTCTCGAAGGGCCGGTAGTCAAGCACATGGCTGCGCCAGAATGCCGATTTGAAATTGCGCTGCGTATGCGCGCAACCCAAATAGTGCCCCCCCGGGCCAACTTCGTGAATGGCGCCCATGGCCTGAGCGTCTTCGGACGCATCGACGCCTTCGGCTACCGAATGCAGCACACCCAGCTGGTCAGCGTCGATGACGAATTTTTCAAAACTGGCCACCAATCCGCCTTCAAGCCAACCGGCGGCGTGCAGACAAAAATTCACACCACCCAGCAAAGCAGCGTTCAGTGTATTGGCGGTTTCATAGCCAGCCTGCGCGTCCGGAAGCTTTGAGCCGCACAACGCCCCGCCGGAACGGAAAGGTAATCCCAGACGTCGCGCCAATTGCCCGGCACCGTAGAGAATTTTCGACGCTTCGGGCGTGCCAAATGTCGGTGCACCTGAATTCATGTCAATCGACGTCACGAACGCGCCAAAGATCACCGGCGCACCGGCCCGGACAAGCTGCGAATAGGCGATCCCCGCCATGGCCTCGGCCAATACCTGCGTCAGCGTACCCGCCACCGAAACCGGGGCCATGGCCCCGCCAACGATAAAAGGCGAAATGATACAGCCCTGATTGGCGCGGGCGTAGACCTCAAGCGCCCCCATCATGATGCTGTCAAACGTCAGCGGGGAATTGATATTGATGAGCGAGGTCATCACCGTGTTTTCACGCACGAAATCGGCACCAAACAATATCTCGGACATTTTCACCGAATCGGCGGCCCGGACGGGCTCGGTCACCGACCCCATGTAGGGTTTGTCGCTAAGCGTCATATGCGCGTAAAGCATATCCAGATGGCGCTTGTTCACTGCAACATCGGTTGGCTCACACACCGTACCGCCCGAATGGTGAAGGTATTTCGACATATATGTCAGGCGTACGAAATCCTGAAAATCACTGATCGTGGCGTAGCGGCGTCCACCGGTGGCGCTCCGCACAAAGGGCGGCCCGTAGACAGGTGCCAACACCATATTTGGACCGCCAATTTCCACATTTCGTTCGGGATTGCGCGCGTGTTGCGTATAGCACGACGGTGCGGTGGCACATAGTTTACGCGCCAGTCCGCGCGGAATATGCACGCGCTCGCCCTCGATCGTTGCACCGGCGTTGCGCCACAATTCCAGCGCAGCCGGGTTGTCCAGAAAATTGACGCCAATTTCTTCGAGAACGGTTTCGGCGTTGGTCTCGATAATTTCCAGCGCCTCTGCGTTCAGAATTTCAAAATTTGGAATGTTACGGGTGATGAAACGCGCTGCTTCCAGCCGCGGCGCTGTGCGCTCGGCACGTCGCGCGGCACCGCCGCCGCCGCGTTTACGTCTGGGAGACAGGTCTGCTGGGGACATCTTGCGCCTTTGCTATCCGTTAAAAAGTGTCGTCGTGATCCGATTGCCCGACTTGTAATGGGTATCGTGCGATCTGCGGGTCATAATTACGCCCTGTTACAGCGCAAAGCGACATTCGCACGCCAGGGCACTTGCGCAATTCAGCCCGCAAACGTAGTGCAGAGTCATGAAAAACGCCGAACACGACCGCCTGTTGATCATCGATTTTGGATCGCAGGTGACGCAGTTGATTGCGCGACGTCTGCGCGAATTGAACGTCTATTGTGAGATCCATCCATACCAGAAAGTGACCGATGCCTTTCTGTCGGATTTCGCGCCAAGGGCCGTTATTCTGTCGGGCGGCCCGGCGTCGGTTTTTGACGCGGACGCGCCCAGGCCACCGGAATCGCTGTTTGATTTCGGTGTTCCGGTCTTGGGGATTTGTTATGGGCAGCAGGTCATGATGCAGGTGCTGGGCGGTAAAGTCGAGCGCGGTCACGGCACCGCCGAATTTGGCCGCGCTTTTGTAAAAAAAGAGTCCGACCTGCCATTGCTGGACGGCTGGTTTGACGGCAGCGACGAACAGGTCTGGATGAGTCACGGTGACCACGTCAGCGAAATCGCCCCGGGTTTTCAGGTCTACGGCACCTCTCCCAATGCGCCGTTCGCCATCACCGCCGATGAAAAACGGCGATTTTACGCCGTTCAGTTCCACCCCGAAGTGCATCACACGCCAAAAGGTGCCGTGCTGTACGCAAATTTCGTGGCCATGGCGGGCTTTAGCGGCGACTGGACGATGGAAGCCTACAAAGATCAGGCCATCGCGGCGATCCGTGGGCAGGTGGGCGATGAAAAGGTGATTTGCGGCCTGTCGGGAGGTGTGGACAGCTCGGTGGCCGCGGTCCTGATTCACCAAGCCATCGGCGATCAGCTTACCTGCGTTTTTGTTGATACCGGACTGATGCGTCAGGGCGAGGCGGACGAAGTGCTGACCATGTTCCGCGACACCTATAATATTCCACTTATCCATGCGGACGAAAGCGAATTGTTCCTCGGCAACCTCGATACTGTTTCTGATCCGGAAACAAAGCGGAAAATCATAGGTGGATTGTTTATCGATGTGTTCGAAAAACACGCAAAATCAGTGGGCGGTGCCAAATTTCTGGCCCAGGGCACCCTGTATCCCGACGTGATCGAAAGCGTCAGCTTTTCAGGTGGCCCGTCAGAAACCATCAAAAGCCACCACAACGTCGGCGGCTTGCCCGCGCGTATGAATATGCAACTGGTCGAACCCCTGCGCGAATTGTTCAAGGACGAAGTGCGTGTTTTGGGTCGCGAACTTGGCTTGCCGGCAAGGTTTATTGGCCGCCACCCCTTCCCCGGCCCCGGACTGGCCATCCGCTGCCCCGGCGAGATCACCCGTGAGAAAATCGAGATCCTGCGCAAGGCCGATGCGGTTTACATGGATCAAATCCGGGCGCACGGGCTTTACAACGACATCTGGCAGGCCTTTGTCGCCATCCTGCCGGTGCGCACGGTGGGGGTGATGGGAGACGGACGCACCTACGATTTTGCTTGCGCGCTGCGCGCGGTCACTTCGGTCGATGGTATGACCGCCGATTATTATCCGTTCAGTCACGAATTTCTGGGCGAAACCGCTACGCGTATCATCAACGAGGTACCGGGCATCAACCGTGTGACGTACGACATCACCTCCAAGCCACCCGGCACGATCGAGTGGGAATAG
>Ga0114932_10003678_pt1 | contig 14813 bp, 9 predicted proteins | sample 2SBtaG_2_FD_87286 | JGI IMG/M metagenome (GOLD analysis project Ga0114932, IMG submission 87286) | Deep subsurface microbial communities from Kolumbo volcano to uncover new lineages of life (NeLLi) - 2SBTROV12_ACTIVE470 metaG | ecosystem: Environmental > Aquatic > Marine > Volcanic ...
GCCAACGGGGTGCTCCTGCCCATCGACGGAGAGGCCCGCTTCTTCGCGGACCGTGACAGCGAGGTCCAGGCCGGTGCGATGACGCTGCGCTTCAAGGCTCACAGCGTCGTGGACGCGAAGGGCAACCCCTACGAGGGCGAGGTCACCGTGAAGACCTCCTTCCTCGACCCCTCCGACGCCATGGAGCGCCGCACGGCGCCGGGCGAGCTCAAGGGCCTCGCCCTCGGCGGCAACGCCAAGGAGGAAGGCGACGAGGTCAACCTCCAGAGCTTCGGCATGGGCTTCATCGGACTCTATGGGGCCGACGGCGAAGAGCTCGGCATGGGTGAAGGCCACAGCTACGAGTGCGACATGCCGGCGACCAACGACGCCTGCTACGACGACTCGGCGTGCATGGAGCCCGGCGGCGACATGCCGATGTGGGACTACGACGTCGACCTGGACATCTGGGTCGAGACCGGCGTGGGCGAGATCACCTACAACCCCGACGGCTACGTGGTGACCTACGCCGCGAGCGGCACCTGGGTCAACATCGACGTCGAGGCCAGCGTCGTCTGCGCCCGTGGGCGCATCGTGGACGAGGTGGGCTGGCCCATCCGCGGCGCCGAGATGTGGTTCGAGGCCGGTGACGGCGGCGGCATCCACGGCACGGCCATCACCGACGAAGACGGCTACTACACCATCTACATCGACGCCGCGAACCCCTACGCCACCATGGACGCCACCACGTCCATCCCCGGGCCCAGCGGCTGGAGCTCGTGGTCCAGCTCGGGCACGGTGTACGGCGCACCCGGCGACAGCTGCTACGCGATGCCCGACATGGACATCCCCGTCTGCCGCGAGACCGGCATGGTCGCGACGGACAACCTGTCGACCTACACCAGCGAGGGTGCAGACGGCGAGAACGGCGACCGCATGTACGCGGGCTTCTGGTTCCCGCCGGGCGACCCGGCCGACTGCGCCGACCCGTGGGGCCACGTCCCGATGGACACCTGCCAGGTCTACGACCCCGAAGACTTCCCGACCTACGGGACCCTGTCGGACGAGGACGGCCTCCCGATGACCATGCTCTCGGTCGGCAGCTTCTTCCAGGTCGACACGCCGCGGGACTCCTACCCGATGACCATCCTCGAGGACGAGGCCGGTCGGGTGAAGTACGCCTGGGACGACTACGACATCGACGTGCTCGAGGACGACTACTACACGTCCAACGAGCTGGACTTCGAGGGCGGCGACGTGCTGTCTGCCACCGCACCGGGCAACAGCTCCGAGTACCTCGGCCCGATCCTCGAGGACACCTGGCTCACCATCCCCGCGGACGTGGCGCTCAGCAGCCCCGGGGTGATGGACGCGTCGCGGAACAGCGGCTTGACCGTGGCCTACGACGCCGAGAACACCGCCGACGGCCTGCTCGTGATGCTCAACGGCGTCAGCTACAACGGCGCGAAGAGCGAGGGCGTGGTCTGCCGCTTCTCCGACGACGGCAAGTTCACGGTGCCCGGCAGCGTCTTCGAGACCTTCGACGGTGCTGCGTACGGTGGCATGGGCGTGTACCGGGCCGAGCTCGGCCACGTGAACGGCCCCGACGGCTACCCGATCCGCTTGCAGGCGCTGAGCGGCTCCGTCCTCGAGCTCGAGATCCACTGAGTCCGACCGCGGGGGCCCCCTCCGGGCTCCCGTCTCGGGCTCTGCACCTCCCGTTTCCCTGCTTTGGGTCGCACAGCCAGGAAGGCTGTGAAGAGTCGGCACGGCGGCAGCAGCAATTCCGCTGTTGCTTCCATCCAACCCTCGGACACCACCACCGGGCATGACGCTCGGGTCGACTCCACCCAGCAGGGGAGGGTCCCGCCCCTCCCCTGTTCGCCGGGATTGGGGTGCGGAGCACCCACGGAACAGCGAGATCCCGCCAGACGGTGAGATCAAAGTGTCGCATCCATCGACCGATCCCCTGCACGAGGGGATCGACGAGGGGCTTGAGTCGTGGCACGGAGTTTGCAATAATGGAGCGTGCCCACGGATCATCGCCGTTCAGGAGAACCCCCATGACCAGCCTCCTCAGCATCCTCGCGCTCAGCGCATGCAACGTCGCAACCGACCCCGTCGCGGGTGAGCAGGAAGCGGTCGACCCGATCGGTCGCATCGGCGGCATCGTCACGGACTCCAACGGCGCGCTGCTGGCCGGCGTGCTCGTGTCCGCCCAGGGCATGGAGACCGAGACCGACCAGAACGGCTACTACCTGCTCGAAGGCATCGAGCCCTCCGACCACATCGTGGTGGCGTTCACGAAGTCCGGCTACGCCCACAACTTCTCGAACACGAGCCTGGTCGGCTGGGAGATCGCGACCGCCAACCGCTCGATGCTCGAGATCGACGGCTACGACTTCTTCGACGCCCGCGATGGCGGCGTCATCCAGGTCGGCGACGTCACGGTCGAGTTCGGTGCCGACAGCATCGTCGACGCCGACGGCAACCCCTACAACGGCGAAGTCCGCACCGAGGTCACCCACCTCGACCCGTGGGACCCGTCCGAGATGAAGGCTGGCCCCGGCGACCTGCGCGCCTTCCAGAAGGTCGACAACGACGGCAAGATCGAGTTCGAGTCCACCCAGCTCGTCAGCTACGGCATGGCCGACATCAGCCTCTACGACGAGGACGGCAACCCGCTGAACCTGGAAGAAGGCGAGACCGCTGCGGTCGACATGCCGATCTCCAACGGTGAGCTCATCGACTGGTACCAGATGGGCGACGGCGACGCGCAGACCACCTGGTCCTTCGACACCAGCCGAGGTGCCTGGGTCGAGGAAGGCGAAGGCGTCGTCACGATCGACGACGAAGGGAACATGGCGTTCCGCTTCGAGGCCAGCCACTTCAGCTGGTGGAACTGCGACGACGGCTTCATCCCCACCTGCGCCACCGGTCGCGTGATCGACGAGCTGGGCTTCCCCGTCCGCTCGGCCGAGCTGCACGCCCTGGGTTCGGTGACCAACAGCCTCGTGAGCACCGACGAGGACGGCTACTACACGGCCAACGTGTTCGCCGGCGACTCGGTCACCTTCACGGGCTCCACGCTCATCCCCGGCGACACCCGCTCCTGGAACAAGGCCGAGGTCGAGTTCATCGACGGCTCCACCGCCGACCCGAGCATCTGCCAGCCCATCGAGGACATCCAGATCGAGGTCTGCCGCGAGGTGGGCGTCGTGATGACCGACAACCTCGAAGTGCACCTCTCCGAGACCGACGAAGGTGGCAACGCCGACCGGCTCAACGCCATGTTCTGGGAGCCGCCTGGTGACCCCGAGCTCTGCGTCGACCCGTGGTCCACGCTCGACATGGAAGAGTGCCGCGTCTACGACCCCGCCGACTTCCCGAGCTACGGCGAGTTCGACGAGGACGGCCTGCCGACCGAGCTGCGCGACATCGGTGACTGGCTGACGATCGAGAGCCCGCGCGAGTCCTACACCATGGACATCGTGGAGGACGAGCCCGGCCAGACCGTCTACACCTACAGCGTGCACAGCCTGGACAAGGACGCGGTGACCTACGTCGAGACCAACGACATCGACTTCGAGGGCGGCGACGTCCTGGGCGCGAGCTCCGAAGGCAACGCGTCGATGTTCCTCGGCCCCATCGCTGAGTCCAACTGGGTCACCCTCCCGCCCAACCTCGAGCTGGACATGTCCGGCCCGCAGACCACGCCCACCAGCGGCGGCATGAAGATCAACTTCACCGGCGAAGGCGACGCGGACGGCATCCTGGTCATGGCCTCCGGCACGAACTCCGAAGCGGGCGGCGACGCCGGGAGCGTGGTCTGCCGCTTCCAGGACGACGGCAGCCTGACCATTCCGAGCAACATGCTCGACGAGCTCGGCAGCGGCACGGCTGGCCTGAGCCTGTACCGTCCGAGCCTCGGCTGGACCCCGGGCCCCGATGGCTACCCGGTCCGCGTGCAGGCCTTCAGCGGCGCGGTCATCGAGCTCGACGTCAAGTAGACCGAGAACCGGCACCGACATGCCGAAGGCCGCGGGGTTCGCCCCGCGGCCTTTCTTCTATTCGGCGAGATCGTCGCCGTGGTCGAGCCACGACTGCAGGATGATGAGGGCCGCCGCCTGGTCGATGACCTCCTTCCGCTTCGCGCGGGAGAGGTCGGCCTCGAGCAGGTGCCGCTCCGCCTGGACCGACGTGAAGCGCTCGTCGATGTAGACCAGCGGAAGCCCGGTGAGCTCGGCCAACGCGGCGCCGACCTGCCGCGCGAGCCGCGCGGGCCTGGCCTCGGACCCATCCAGCTCGAAGGGCAGCCCGACCACCAGCTGGGTGACCTCCTTCTCGGCACAGACCAGGGCGAGCTCGGAGCAGTCCTTCTTCACGCCCTGCCGCACCACGGTGTAGAGCGGCTGGGCGAACAGGCCCAGGGGATCGGAGATCGCGAGGCCGATGGTCTTGGTGCCCACATCGAGGGCGAGGGCGCGCGTTCGTTTCATGGCACGCTCGTAGCCCTTGCCATGTCCAGACGCACGGACTACTGTACACACGTTCAGGTCAACGAGGCCCTCCCGTGTCCACCACAGCCTTCCTGCTGGCCCAGGGCGACGAGCTGCTCACCGGGCAGACCGTCGACACCAACTCGGGTTGGCTCGCGGAGAAGCTCCATGAGCTCGGGGTGACGGTGCAGGAGGTTCGGGTGGTCGGCGACGACCCCGCCGCAATCGCCGCCGCCATCGACCACGCCTGCCGCTCGGCGAAGGTGGTCATCTGCACGGGCGGCCTCGGACCCACGAGCGACGACCACACAGCAGCCGCAGCAGCAGCAGCTCTGAACGAGGACCTCGTGCTCTTCGAAGACGAGCTCGCCCACATCGCCGGGCTGTTCCGGCGCTTCGGTCGGCCGATGTCGAAAGCCAACGAGAAGCAGGCCTGGATGCCCGCCTCGGCACGCGCCCTGCGGAACGACTGGGGCACAGCGCCGGGCTTCGCCCTCCAACACCACGGCGCGGTCGCCTGCTTCGTGCCCGGCGTGCCTCGGGAGATGAAGGCGCTCTGGAAGCACCGCATTGTGCCGCTGCTCGCGGAACGCCTGGAAGCCCCCTCTCGCACGCGGCTGCTCTTCCGGTGCCTCGGGATCGCGGAGTCGGTGCTCGAAGAGCGCATGAGCCCGCTGGCGCGACCCGGTTGGACCATCGGCTTCCGCACGAGGCTGCCGGAGAACCAGGTCAAGGTGTACGTCGATCAAGACCTCGACCTCGAGGACGCGCGCGCCGAGGTCCTCGGGGTGCTCGGCACGAGCTGCTTCGGCGTGGACTGTGGTCCGGTCGAAGCGGTCATCGGCGACCTGCTGATCGCTCGTGGCGAGACCGTCGCCACCGCCGAGAGCTGCACGGGCGGGCAGATCAGCGCTGCCCTCACCAGCGTGCCCGGCAGCTCGACCTACTTCATCGAGGGCGCCTGCCTCTACGCGAACGAAGCCAAGGTCCGCGTCGCTTCGGTCGATCCGTCCTCGCTCGCCGAGCATGGTGCGGTGTCCGAGGCCGTCGCTCGCCAGCTGGCCCAGGGCATCCGTGCCCGAGCCGGCACCACGTGGGGGCTCGGCACCACGGGCATCGCCGGTCCTGGCGGCGGCTCGAAGGAGAAGCCGGTCGGCACCGTGCACCTCGCCCTCACCGGCCCCGTCCACACCTGGCACCGGCAGATCGCCCTCTGGGGATCGCGCGAACGCGTGACTCGAATGGCCACCGGCGCCGCCCTCGACCTGTTTCGTCGGGCCCTCCAGGGCCGACTGCCCCCTCCTTCTTCGTAGCCGGACAGAATCTGTCCGGACGCTCCTCGTCCCCCCGTTAGGCTGACGTCACCACGCCGGAGTTCTCATGCCCCTCGATCCCAAGCGCGCCCAGGCCATCGACACCGCCATCTCGACCATCGAACGCCAGTTCGGCAAGGGCGCCATCATGCGCCTGGGCGACTCGGCCGACATGAAGTACCGCACGATCTCCACCGGGTCGTTGTACCTGGACATCGCCCTCGGAGTCGGCGGCATTCCCATCGGGCGTGTGGTCGAGATCTACGGTCCGGAAGCCTCCGGCAAGACCACGCTCACGCTGCACCTCATCGCCGAGTGCCAGAAGGCCGGCGGGGTGTGCGCGTTCATCGACGCCGAGCACGCCCTCGACCCCACCTACGCGGCGGCGCTCGGCGTGAAGGTCGACGAGTTGCTCGTCTCCCAGCCCGACAACGGTGAGCAGGCGCTCGAGATCGCCGACACCATCGTGCGCTCCGGCGCGATCGAGCTCGTGGTCATCGACTCGGTCGCCGCCCTGGTGCCCAAGGCCGAGCTCGATGGTGAGATGGGCCAGAGCCTCCCCGGTCTCCAGGCGCGCCTGATGTCCCAGGCGCTGCGCAAGCTCACGGGCAGCATCCACAAGTCCGAGACCACGGTCGTGTTCATCAACCAGCTGCGCCACAAGATCGGCGTGATGTTCGGCAACCCGGAGACCACCTCCGGCGGCAACGCGCTGAAGTTCTACGCCTCGGTCCGCCTCGACATCCGCCGCGCCGGCACCCTGAAGAAGGGCGACGAGGTCTTCGGCCACCGTGCGCGGGTGAAGGTCGTGAAGAACAAGGTGGCCCCACCCTTCCGCAAGGTCGAGTTCGACATGCTCTACGGCAAGGGGATCTCCCGTGCCGGTGAAGTCATCGACATGGGCCTGGACCACGGCATGTTCCGGAAGTCCGGCTCCTGGTTCTCCATGGGCGACGAGCGCATCGGACAGGGCCGGGCGAACGCCATCGCCTACCTCGAAGAACGTCCCGAGCTGATGGACAGCCTGGTGCTGCAGCTCAAGCAGAAGATGGGCCTGGAGGCCGAACCGGCTGCCGAGGCCAAGTGACCAGCGTTCGGTAGAGCGCGGTACGATGTCGCATGGACATCAACATGGTCTGCAAGGCCGCGGTGAAGGCAGGCGCGTCCGACATCCACATCAAGGTGGGGCACCCGCCGATGATCCGGATCAACGGGAGCATCCAGCCCATCAAGGGCGCTCCCGTGGTGAACAACGAGGTCGCGAGCCGCATGGCGCGTGGCCTGATGAACCCCAAGCAGGTCGAGACCTTCAAGCGTTCGCCCGACATCGATCTGGCGCACGAGGTGCCGGGGCTCGCACGCTTCCGCGTGAACGTGTTCCGGCAACGCGGAAGCGTGGGCATGGTGCTGCGGACCATCCCCACCAAGGTGATGACCCTCGACGAGCTGGGCATGCCCACCGCCATCAAGCGCCTGGCTCGTGAGCAACGCGGCCTGATCCTCGTCACCGGGACCACCGGCTCCGGAAAGTCCACGACGATGGCGGGCATCATCGAGGAGATCAACCGGACCTACCCGCACCACATCCTGACCATCGAGGACCCGGTCGAGTTCACCTTCAAGGATCGCAAGAGCATCGTGAACCAGCGGGAGATGGGCGCCGACTCCGCGGACTTCGAGAACGCCCTGCGCGCCGCGCTCCGGCAGGACCCCGATGTCATCCTGATCGGCGAGCTGCGCGACCAGACGACCATGGAGATCGCCCTGTCCGCCGCCGAGACTGGCCACCTGGTGCTCGGCACGCTGCACACGCTGAACGCGCCCGAAGCCATCAACCGCATCGTGGACTTCTTCGAGCCGCACCACCAGCACCAGATCCGACACCAGCTCGCGAGCATCCTGCGCGGCGTGGTCAGCCAGCGGCTCGTGCCCAAGGCGGGGGGCGGCCGGGTGGCCGCCATCGAGATCATGCTCAACACCGGCATCATCACCGAGTGCATCGAAGACCCGAGCCGCACCAAGGAGATCATCGATCAGCTCGCCCGGGGAACCGCGCAGTACGGCACGCAGACCTTCGATCAGTCGCTGTACTGGCACTACCAGGCCGGCCGCATCACGCTCGACGACGCGCTGAAGTTCTCCGGCAACCCCGACGACCTCCAGCTCCGGCTCTCCGGCATCGCCAGCGACGAGTGGGTCGAGCCGAAGTAGGCGCGCAGCGGTTAGGTCGGCGGCTCCTGAAGCATGAGAGAGCCGCGCATGACCTCCCAAGCGATCCGCCAGCGTTTCCTGCAGTACTTCGCGCAGCGCGGTCACACCATCGTGCCGAGCTCGGGCCTGGTGCCGGCCAACGACCCCAGCCTCTTCTTCACCAACGCGGGCATGGTGCAGTTCAAGGACGTCTTCACGGGCGTCGAGCGACGCCCCTACGTGCGCGCCACCACGTCGCAGAAGGTGCTGCGCGTGAGCGGCAAGCACAACGATCTCGAGGCGGTGGGCCGCACGCCACGCCACCACACCTTCTTCGAGATGCTCGGAAACTTCAGCTTCGGCGACTACTTCAAGGAAGACGCGATCCCCTTCGCCTGGGAGCTCCTCACCCGCGAGCTCGGCATCGACCCCGACCGGCTCTGGGTCACCGTCCACCACAGCGACGACGAGGCGGCGGCCATCTGGGCGAAGGAGGTCGGGGTCCGCGCGGACCGCATCCAGCGACTGGGCGACAAGGACAACTTCTGGTCCATGGGCGAGACCGGCCCCTGCGGCCCGTGCTCCGAGATCTTCTACGACCACGGGCCATCGGTGAGCACCAACGAGGGCGGCCCGGCCACCGAGGACGACCGCTACGTCGAGATCTGGAACCTCGTGTTCATGCAGTACGAGCAGCATGCGGATGGCACGCGCACCGAGCTCCCGAAGCCCTCGATCGACACGGGCAGCGGGCTCGAACGCGTGGCGGCCGCCTTGCAGGGCAAGTACTGGAACTACGACACCGACCTCTTCGCGCCCCTCATCGGCGAGGTCGCCCAGCTCGCCGGCATCGCCTACGGCCACGACCAGGCGAGCACGATGGCGATGCGTGTCATCGCAGACCACGCCCGTGCCGCCGCGTTCCTCGTCGCCGACGGCATCACCCCCAGCAACGAGGATCGCGGCTACGTGCTGCGCCGGATCCTCCGCCGGGCCATCCGCTACGGCGTGAACATGGGGCTCGACGACGCGTTTCTCTACAAGGTCTCCGATCGGGTGGTCACCTCGATGGGCGAGGCCTACCCCGAGCTGCTGGAGCGTCGCAGCTTCATCTCCGAGATCGTGCAGACCGAGGAGGCGCGCTTCTCCGAGACCCTGGAGCGCGGGCTCCAGCTGCTCGAGAAGGAGTTCGGACGCATCGACACCGGCGGCACGCTCCCGGGCGACGTCGTCTTCAAGCTGTACGACACCTTCGGCTTCCCTGTGGATCTCACCCGCTTGATCGCCGACGAGCGCTCGGTAGGGGTCGACGAGGCCGGCTACCACACCGCGATGGAGGCCCAACGGGCCGCAGGACGGGCGGCCTGGAAGGGGTCCGGCGAGGCCAGCGTGGCCGAGGTGTACTACCGACTGGCCGAGGAGCAGGGCGGCTCGATCTTCGACGGCTACGACAGGGACGTGGCCACCGCCTCCGTCACAGCGCTGGTGCGTGATGGCGCCGCCGTGGAGGCTCTCGCGACGGGTGACGCCGGCGACCTCGTCACCGCCGTCACGCCCTTCTATGCAGAGTCCGGTGGCCAGGTCGGTGACAGCGGCTTCATCAGCACCTCGTCCGCGCGCTTCCGCGTCGACGACGTGCAGAAGGGGCACGGCGGCGTGTTCCTCCACAAGGGTGTGGTGATCGAGGGCGTCATCGCCGTCGGGGACGAGGCCAGGCTCGAGGTCGCGGCCGACGCGCGCGACCGCACCCGCTTGAACCACACAGCGACCCACCTGCTGCACGCCGCCCTGAAGACCGTGCTCGGCGACCACGTGGCCCAGAAGGGATCCCTGGTGGGGCCGGATCGGCTGCGCTTCGACTTCTCACACCACAAGCCGGTCACCGACGAGCAGCTCACGGCGATCGAGGACCTGGTCTACGCCGAGGTCCTGCGCAACACCGCGGTCGAGACGGAGCTGATGGATCTCGACGCCGCAAAGGCGGCGGGCGCCGAAGCCCTCTTCGGGGAGAAGTACGACCAGGAGGTCCGCGTGGTGAACGTGCCCGGCTTCTCCTTGGAGCTCTGCGGTGGCACGCACGCACGGCGGACCGGCGACATCGGGCTCTTCCGCGTGGTCTCCGAGTCCGGCGTGGCGGCGGGCGTGCGGCGCATCGAGGGGCAGACCGGCCTCGGCGCGATGCGCTGGGCCCGCGCTCGTGACGACGCCGCTCGGGCGGCCGCGAGTCGCCTGCGCACGCCGGTCGAAGACCTCGAGGGTGCCATCGAGCGGCTCCAGGGGGAGCGAAAGCGCCTCGAGAAGGAGGTCGACGGCTACAAGCGGGAGCTCGCGCGCGCGGCCGCGGGCGAGCTCGCCGACCAGGCGCGGGACATCGAGGGCATCAAGGTGCTGGCGGCCGAGGTTCCCGGCGACGCGAGCACCCTGCGCGACGAAGCGGATCGCTTGCGGAACCAGCTCGGGACCGGGCTGGTCGTGCTCGGCTCCCGTGAAGGCGGCAAGGTCGTGCTCATCGCGGCCGCGACTCCAGATGTCGCGGGCAAGCGGGTGCACGCAGGGAATGTGCTCCGGGAGGTCGCGAAGCTCGTGGGCGGGGGCGGCGGTGGTCGCCCGGACATGGCCCAAGCGGGCGGACGCTTCCCCGACAAGCTGCCCGAGGCGCTCGAGCAGGTGTACACCATCGTCGCGGGGTGAGCGCTTCCGGTGCCACCGCGGCGCCGCAGCGGTGCGAACGGCGCGTTACACTTGCACCGCTGAGAACGCACCTTTGCGCAGGATCACGGGGACTCATGGCTGGCACGCATGCTGCATCTCCACCGCCCATGCTGCCTGCGGTCCCCCGTCGTTCCGGCCCCTTCGGGGTGGTGCTCAACGCCAACGCTGGTCGGGTCACCCCCCGGCTTGCGGCCAACGTCGCGCGCGTCGTGGGCGACGACCACGTCTTCGTCACCGAGTCTCCCGAGCACGCGCAGGACGTCTTGCGCCTGTGCGTGGAGCGCGACTACAGCACCGTCTTCGCAGGCGGCGGTGACGGCACGGTCATCGACGTCGCGAACACCTTCCATCGCCTCGCCGCGAGCGCACCACGGGTCCCCGCCGTGGGTGTGCTTCGCCTCGGCACCGGCAACGCCCTGGCCCGCTACGTCGGGGCCGGCCGGCCGCTCAAGGACCTGAGCGACTACGCGAAGGGCGGCGTCCACCGCGCTGTCCCCATCCAGATGGTGCAGTCCGACGGCACGCTCTCTCCGTTCGGCGGACTCGGCCACGACGCGGCGGTGCTCAACGCCTACGTCGAGATGAAGGCCCGTTACGCCGGCACCCCGTGGGAACGCTTGTTCTACGGACTGAAGGGCTACCTGCTCGCGGGCTTCGGCCCCGTGATGTGGCAGTACCTGCGGCGCGACAACCCCTACGTCACCGTCACGAACACCGGGGCAGCGGCGCACCGCATCGGCCCCGACGGCAACGAGCACGGAGAGCCGATACCGACCGGCGGCATCGTCTACCAGGGGCCCTGCAGCATGATGGGCGTGAGCACCTCGCCGATCATCGGCTACGGGGTGCGCTTCTTCCCGTACGCCGATCGCCGCCCCGGTCGCTTCCAGCTGCGCGTCTTCGACCTCACGGCCTTCGAGTCGGGACTGCACTTCGCGGCGTGCGCCCGCGGCACCCTCCAGCACGAGCGCCTGCACGACTACTACGTCCAGCGCGTGCGCGTGCGCTTCTCCCACGCGATGCCCTACCAGCTGGGCGGCGACGCCAAGGGCTACCGCAACGACCTGTCGTTCGCGATCAGCGAGACGCCGGTCACCTTCGTGGGTCGCGCCTGATCGGTTAGACGCGTGCTCCTTCACCTGCACAGGAGCACGTCCTCATGAAGCTCACCGACGTCAAGGCCCTCGTCACAGGCGGCGCCTCCGGCATGGGCCGCCACTTCACCCTTGCGCTGGCCAAGGCCGGTGCCCAGGTCGCTGTCTGCGACGTGAACGCCGACGGCCTGGCCGAGGTCGAGGCTGCCGGCGAGGGCCGGGTCAAGGGCTTCAGCGGCAACGTGGCCGACGAGGACTCCGTCACCCGGATGATCGCCGAGGCCTCGGCGGCCCTCGGCGGCTTGAACGTGCTCGTCAACAACGCCGGCATCTTCCGGGACGGCCTGCTCGTCAAGAAGGATCGCAAGACCGGCGCGATCAAGAAGATGAGCCTGTCCAAGTGGCAGGCCGTCATCGACGTCGATCTGACCGGACCCTTCCTCTGCACCCGCGAGTTCGCGGCGGCAGCGGTCGAGGCCGGCACCGGAGGCGTGGTGGTCAACATCAGCTCGGTGGCGCGGCACGGCAACGTCGGCCAGACCAACTACTCCGCCGCGAAGGCCGGCCTCGTCGCCGACACCAAGCTCTGGGCGAGCGAGCTGGCCCGCTACAAGATCCGGACCGGTGCGGTCGCGCCCGGCTTCGTCGACACCCCCATCTTGCAGGGCATGCGTCCCGAGGTGCTCGAGGGCATGCTCAAGGCCGTGCCGCTGCGCCGGGCCGCGTCACCCCAGGAGATCTGGCTCGCGGTGAAGTTCATCATCGAGTGCGACTACTTCACCGGCCGCTGCATCGACGTCGACGGTGGCATGGTGGTCTGAGGCGTCCCCTCAGACCGGCAGACGCACGATGAACGCGCTGCCGCGCTCCGGCGCGGTGCGCACGTCGAGCTCGCCACCGTGCGCCTTGACGATGCGTTCGCAGATGGCGAGGCCGAGCCCGGTTCCGCCCTGCTTGGTCGTGTAGAACGGGATGAACAGCTTGTCGAGAGCTTCCCGGCTGATGCCGGGACCGTCGTCCCGCACCTCGATCGCCAGGGCCGGTCCCCTGCCCTGGCCCGGTCGTTGGAGCCGCGTGGCACGCGTACGCACCGAGACGCTTCCCCCGTCCGGCACGGCCTGGAGCGCGTTCTGGACCAGGTTCAGGAGCACCTGAACGAGCTTGGTGTCGTCCACCACGATCTCGGGCAGGCCGCCGCCGAGCTCCTCGACGAGCGTGACGCCGTCGGGCAGGCCTTCGGCGCGCACCAGGGAGAGCACGTGGCTCACGGTCACGTTGATGTCGGCGGGCGCGGCCTGCAGCTCGAAGGGGCGCGCGTAGTTCAGGAAGCCCGAGACCACGGTGTCGAGCCGGTCGACCTCGTCGAGCACGACCTGCAAGAACTCCATGGAGTCGTCGTCGAGCTCGGACCCCTCCAGGTACTGAGCGGCGCCCTTGATCCCGGCCAGCGGGTTCCGGATCTCGTGCGCCAGGCCGGCCGACATGGTGCCGAGCGCCGCGAGGCGTGCCTGCTCCTTGGCGGCCTCGAAGTTGCGCAGGTTCTCGACGATGCCGCTCACACGCTTCGCGAGCGCGTCGAGCCGGGACAGCTCGTCGTGTGAGAAGCCGTCGGACCACTCCTCGTCCTTCAGGGTGATCCAGCCCAGCACCAGGTCGCCGGAGCGGAGCGGTACCACCAGGTCGGCGTTCATCGCGTCCATGACCTGGAGCCGAGCCTCCCCTTCCGAGCCGAGCCGCACCATGCCCGCTCGCACGTAGGCGCGCACGTCTTCGCGCTGGAAGCCGTCGGCGAAGGGTGACGAGGCCACCGCCGGCAGGGGGGGCCCGACGTCACTGCCGCGACTGGCCACCAGCCGCACCTGCCGACTGCCCGGATCGTAGACGTAGAGCGCCAGCGCGGGGAAGCGACCCGAGGCATGCAGCCGCCCGAGCAGGACGCGCGCGAGGTGGTCGAGCGAGAGCACCGACGGCAGGACGGAGGTGAGCTCGTCCAGGGCGCTCTGCAGGCGGCGACCTCGGGTGTTGATCGCGTGGCTCACCCGCGCGCTGACCCGTTCTCGCAAGGGTTCGTAGGCCACAAGGAACAAGGTGCTGGCCACGAACAGCGCGAAGCCGGAATGCAGCCGCGTTCCGCTCACCCAGGCGGTAGCGACGTAGTCCACGAAGACCAGGCCGAGCGCGAAGCCCGCCACCGTCACGATCCTGGCCAGGTACTCCTGCAGGTCGAGCAGGCGGTCTTCGCTCAACACCTCGTAGAGAAAGAACAGGAAGACCGCGGAGCACAGCCCGCTCAAGGGAGGCACCGGGCCCTGGTAGGCCGCCACGCGTTCGGCGAGCCCCAGCTCCGCGACAGGTGCCTCGGGCCACGAGAGCACGCGGAACACGGCCTCGATCACGGCGAAGCCAGCGGCCGTGCCCAGTGTGCCCAAGAGGTAGAGGATGCGGGCGCGTTCGACCCGGTAAGGCGAGCCTCGGTAGCGCAGCCAGAGCTCCCGCATGACGACGGCGAAGGCGAGGTACGCGAACACGCCCAGGCCGATGCGCGCCGCGGTGACGTCGGCGGCGTCGAAGAACACCAGATCCGCTCCGACTGCGGCCGCCACAGCGACCGGTGTCGCGAGCCACAGCTTCCCCACCAGCGGGCTGGTGGCGTCCTCCGGACCGCGGAAGAAGCGGTCGGTCACCTGCAGCGTGGTGACGGGAAGGAAGGCTCCGAACGCCGCCCAGGCGAGCCGAAAGCCCACCCACCCCGGCACGAGCACGAGCGCGAAGCTCGCGTACGTGCCGCACGTCACCGCGCAGAGCATCGCGAAGTCCACGTTGGCACGGCGGACCCCGCGACCGCTGGCCGCGCGCCAGGCCAGCACCGCAGCCATGCCTGCCACGGCCCAGTAGATGAACACGGTCACTGGTAGACCTCCTACCGACCCGCCGGCATTGCGGCACGTCGGGTCAGTAGGAGGCCCCCGCTCGAACCGTGCGTGCGGTTTTCCCGCACACGGCTCACCGATGACTTCTCGGGTCGA
>Ga0114932_10003679_pt1 | contig 14812 bp, 8 predicted proteins | sample 2SBtaG_2_FD_87286 | JGI IMG/M metagenome (GOLD analysis project Ga0114932, IMG submission 87286) | Deep subsurface microbial communities from Kolumbo volcano to uncover new lineages of life (NeLLi) - 2SBTROV12_ACTIVE470 metaG | ecosystem: Environmental > Aquatic > Marine > Volcanic ...
GGACACGCTCGACGGCGGAGCCGGCCACGATCGCGTCTTCGAGTGGGCCGACTCCGATTTCACGCTCGAAAGCAACTCGCTCACGGGACTCGGTACTGACCAACTCGCCAACATCGAATCCGCACAGTTGATCGGAGGCGCCTCGTCCAACACGATCGACACTTCGGCGGTCGACTGGCCTGCGACCATCAATGGAGCCGGCGGAGACGACACCCTGCAATCCGGGGGCGGCAACGACAAGATCTTTGGCGGCAGCGGCAACGACGTGATCAACAGCGGTGCCGGAATCGACAAGCTCCGCGGACAGGCCGGAAACGACAGCCTCACCGCCGGAAATGGCAACGACCGACTCGACGGCGGAACGGGCAACGACCAACTCTTCGGAGAAGCCGGGAACGACCGTCTCCGCGGCGATGCGGGCAACGATCAACTCGATGGCGGCACCGGCAGCGATCGTCTCGACGAATTGATCAACGGCAACGTCGTGCTGATCAACGGTCAACTGCAGGGGATCGGCCTCGACACGCTTGTTGACATCGACACCGCCTGGATCAAGGCCGGCGGTGGCAACGACTCGATTGACGCCTCGACGTTTCCCGGACCGGTCACGCTGATCGGCGGAGCCGGCAACGACACCCTGCTGGGCGGTTCGATGGACGATCACCTGTACGGCCGACAGGGTGAGGACCAACTCGAAGGAGGCAGCGGTGCCGACTGGATTTCCGGCGGAGGCGGAGGCGACAGTCTGCTGGGTGCCGGCGGAACCGACACGCTCGTCGGTGGCACCGGCAATGACCTGATCTACGGTGGAGACGACGACGACACGCTGCTGGGCCGACAGGGCGACGACTCGCTCTCCGGAGGCGACGGCAACGATCGTATCGACGGTGGCCAGGACGACGACCAACTCGCCGGTCTACTGGGCAACGACCTGCTGATCGGTGCCTCGGGTTCCGATTCGATGACCGGCGGAAACGGCAACGACCGGCTGCTGGGCGGCTCCGATCCAGACGTGGCGCTGGGAGGAGACGGGGACGACACGCTGAGAGGCCAGGCCGGGCAAGACACGATCGCAGCTGGCAACGGCCAGGACTCGATTGACGACCAGACGGCAATCATCGACGAGTCGTTCACCTTCCTGCACACATGGATCGATCCCTGATCCGGCCAGGCGAGCAGCCAGCCAGGCGGGGATCACCGCGACTTGGCGCGGCGGATCTTCGTGGCAATTTCCGCCAATACACGTCGGCCACGATTCAAACCGTCAGTGCTGGCACTGGACAGGGTCCCATTGACCTGGCTCTCCAGGTTGATCAACAGCTTGCGAAAGTACTCGAACTCGCTCTCGACACCCTGGATGTTGTCGACCGGCTGTCGTGACACAATGAAGTTGTCGTGGATGTTCTGGAGCCACTCTTTCTTGCCCACCGACTGGGTATCACCAACATCACAGGCCTTCTGGCACCGTGACAACTGGGTCGACGCATTCCGCATCCAACGCCTGGCGTCATCCCACGCATCCCTGTCCTGCCGGGTCGAATGCCCCACCTCGTCGTAGGTGAGATCACGATTGAGGCTGTTGAGTTGCATCATCAGGTCGTCAATCTGTTTTCGCAGCATCTCCAGCTTGACGGTGGCGGCCTGGATGGCCGACCAGTGTGCTGCAATGGACGTGTAGACCCCTTCATCGACCATCCCTCCCACGCCACCGGCCATCGTCGGCTGATTCATCGCCATCGGAACCATGCCCACGGGCACGGCGGTACCGGCTCCCACGTGAATCGTGATGTTGGTGTCGCCTGCACCTTGCGGCGGCACCAGCGGCTGATCCAGCACCCCCACAGCCGAGGAACCTACACACGGGGTTCCAAAAACAACCCACATCGAGACCATCGAGGGATCAATCCCGGTCACCATTGCCAGCCCACGCAGCGTCGTCACCCCGCCATCGGCCAACCGGCACACCACCCCCTGGGGTGCCGCCGGTGGCCGGAACCAGGCCCAACCATGGCAAGTCCCCGATCCATCCAGCGCAAACGCTTCCCAGTCGGTTGACGGCGGTCTCAAGGCAAACGGCACCGGGACAGAATCGGCCGATTCGTTGTGCGTGTTCATTGTTTCTCAAGGCTCCGCACCACTCGCCACCAGCACGCAACAGGGACTTCCACCGCGCCACGCACGAATCATCCTTTTTTGGGAAATCGGAATTCCTGGCCGTCCCGGAATACATGGAACTGCAGCCCCCGGACCGATTGCCGCTCGCCCCGAACGGCCCGACCAATTTTGGCCCCACGCGAGTCAATCACGACCACGCTGTTCTTGCCCATGACCCGGAACCGCCGCCCGTTGACGACAATAGCCGTGGCCTCTCCGATCCCCACGCCAATGCGACCCGGGTGATCGATCACGATGCCGACCAGGCGATTCATCCGTTTTCTCCGGACGAAGTGCTGGTCGATGATCAGTTCCGGAGCCAGGCCCAGGCCAGGGATCGCGGGAGTGTTGCCGGCCACAAGGCCGGGCGTTTCGGGGCTGCGTGGAATCATCACAGACGACATCACCGCCGCACCGGCACTGGTTCCACCAATCACCAGCCCCGCGGCATGACGCTGTTGAATCACCTTGACCAGGCCCGCCTTGTCGAGTGCCTCGTACAACGCGGCCTGGCTGCCACCGGGAAACCAGATGGCCGTCGCGGCGTCGATCTGCTCCCTTGCCTGCCGCGGGTCCTCCAATGCAACAACCAGCGCCTCCGCACCCAAAGCCTTGAACATCCTGGCCGAAGACACTCCCCGATCCTGGCGACTGGAAGCCTGGGGCAACACCACGATCCGTGCCGACTTGCCGCCGGCGAGACTGACGAAATGGCGGGCAACAGGCTCCGGAGTCCCACCGCCACCAACAACGACCAGCGTGCCACCGTGACCGTCCGCCTCCTTGTCCTCTCCACCGGCCAAGGCAACCACCGGAGTTCTGTCAATGACCGAAAGACTCACCATGGCCACCGCCAGACAACACATCATGCCTCTCAATGAATTGTTCGTCACAGTCCTGGGCTCACGTGAAGTGGGAGAAGCGTCCGATTCAAGGATGATCTCAAACCGGTCGATGGCGGACAGGTGGTTCTTCAAGGAATCGCTGTCAGTGCACGATCCAGGATGCACGTTTCTGCCGCCTTTCTTTGACTGCCGATTCAGTCGCGTTCTTCCGCACCGTCACGGCCACGGGCAGGTCCAGGTGAACGGCGACTGCCAGGATTCGCGACGCATTGCGAGTTGGTGCGAAACACGCAAGTGGGCGATGAGGGACTCGAACCCCCGACATCCACGGTGTAAACGTGGCGCTCTAGCCAACTGAGCTAATCGCCCATCGCCGATCAATGTAGAGGATCCCAAGCGGGGCAGGCAAGGGCCGGTCCTTGAGCCACCAGCCACTGTGTTACAATCATCGCACACCAAACCCCAGTCCCGCCGTGGCTCCTCTGAATGTCTGTCTCGCTGGCACAATGCGCCGACTCACTGGAACAACTGCGAGACCATCTCGAGGCGTTGAACGAAAAACTCGAGAAACTCGAGTTGCCCCGCCCCGACCAGGACGAGTGGTTCCAACTGCTGATCCACAAATTGCTGCCCCAACTCGACCCCGACACGCCTTTGATCATCGCCGTCGTGGGAGGCACCAACACCGGCAAGAGCGTGGTCTTCAACCATGTTGCCGGTGAAACCGTCAGTGCGACCAGCCCCCTGGCGTCGGGGACCCGCCACCCGATGTGCCTGGTTCCAGCAGGATTCGACACGGCCCGACTCGAGACAATGTTCGACGGGTTCACACTCGTCCCCTGGTCTCGCCCCGAACAGACGCTCGAGGACACCCCGGACCACCTGCTGTTTTGGCGGACGTGTTCGTCACTGCCCACCAACCTGCTGGTACTCGACTCGCCCGACATCGATAGCGACGCGGAGGTCAACTGGGAGCGAGCCGAGCGTCTGAGGCGATCGGCCGATGTCCTGGTCGCGGTACTGACGCAACAGAAATACAACGATGCCGCCGTCAAGCAGTTCTTTCGCCGGGCCGCTTGCGAGGACCTCGCGACCGTGGTCGTATTCAACCAGTGCCAGTTGCCCGACGACGAGAATTACTGGCCAATCTGGCTGGAGACATTCACCAACGAAACGGGCACCACGCCGGAACTGGTGTACCTGGCGCCCAATGACCGTACGGCCGCCGAATCGGGTGAACTCGTATTCACCGACCGCCAGCATCACACCACCGGGCAAGCCCGTAATCTGCAACACGATCTCTCGAGCCTGAGATTCGAGTCGATCAAGTTCCGCTCCCTACGAGGATCCCTGGGACAACTGGTCTCCGAGCAGACCGGTGTACCGGCCTGGCTGGATTCCATCCAGGCACGCAGCGCCGAGTTCCGATTGGCGGCCGAACTGCTCTCGACCCAGAACCTGGTCACCAACGACGCGTGGCGGACGATCCCGGCTGGACCACTGATCGACGCGGTGAGGGGCTGGTGGGACGGACACCGCAGCGGGTGGACCGCCGGGATTCACACGATTTACAACGCCATCGGTCGTGGCCTGGCCTGGCCAATCCGTCGGATCATCGAATCCCGTCAGCCGATGACCGACGATGCCCTGGGAGGATTTCGGCAGGACGAGTGGGAAACGATCGTGGCCACCGTCGAGCAGGTCTATCAACGCCTGGCGTTTTGTCGTGATGCCGGTGGTGAACTGATGTCCGCCCGCATCACGCCGTTGCTGGACGGCCACCACCGGGAACAGGTGCTGGAGCAACTGGCCACCCGACACGCCGGTTGTGATCTCCACGACGAGTTGAACCAGACGGTCGGCCTGTCGCTTGAGGAATTTCGTGACGAGAGTCCGCGGAGTTTCCGGATGCTCAAGCGAATTGACAAGGCCGCGGCGGCGGCCCGCCCGGTCACCAGTGTCGCGTTGTTCTGTGTCGGCTTCGGACCGGTCGCCGATGCGGTTGCCCCGGCGGCCATGCACACCGCCCTGCACGTGGCCAGCGATGTGGCCGGGGGCACGGTGGTCGCCACCCTCGGAGAATCAGCCGTCAGCCAACCGATTGCCCAGGGTGTCGGCCGGTTGCAGGTGTGGCTGCACAGCCTGCAGCAGAAGTTTGCTGTTCGCCGGGCCGGCTGGCTGGCATCGCAACTGGAAGAACTCGTCCTGGGCGACCTGATCACCGATCTGGAGAACGCCGCAGAGACACCCACATCGGACGCTTTTTTGGGAGTCGAGTCGACCGTGACCTCTCTGGCTGCGATGCTGGACCAGTTGGCCCCGCCGCCATCTCACACCAAGACAACCGAAACACCATGAGCAACGGCGAACTCGCACGACTGCAGGACCTGGCCCGGATCGACGAACTCGTCGAACGGCTCGGCGAGTGGACCGAGCACACGGTTCCCTGGCAACCGGCTCGCCAGGCCCAGGCCCTGGTCCGCAGGCTGCTGGAACGGGTCGATTCACTCAGGCTGCGAATCGAAGCTCCGCTTGTCGTCGCTGTTTTTGGCGGCAGTGGCACCGGCAAAAGTACCCTGGTCAACGCGTTGGTCGGACAGGACGTCACCGAGAGTGGACGTGAACGGCCGACCACCCGCAGACCCATCCTGATCACGACTCCCGACCTCGACCTCGAACCACTCGGACTCCCCCTGGATTCAATCGACGTCGTGCGTATTGACTCACCGGTGCTCAGAGACGTGATCCTCGTCGACTGCCCGGATCCGGACACCGGCGAAATCGACCGGGACGCGGGACAAATGGAGCGACTCGACGAGATCCTCCCACTCTGCGACGTGCTGCTGCACACCACCACGCAGCAAAAATACCGTTCGTCGCGGGTCGGAGACGTGCTGACGGCGTCCAACACGGGCTGCCGCGTGTTCTTCGTCCAAACCCATGCCAACATCGACACGGACATCCGAGACGATTGGGCCAAGCAACTCTCAGAGGACTTCGAGGATCCGGAACTGTTCCTGGTCGACGGACTCGCCGCCCTCGAAGATCAGCGACAGGGTCGGCGACCCGGGGGTGATTTCGCCAGGCTGGAACACCTGCTGACCTCGCGATTGGCCGCGTCGGCCCGTCTCGAGGTCCGTCGCGTGAACCTGCTCGACCTCCTCGAAGAGGCCCTGGACGCCTGCCATGGCGAATTCGACGTGGGCTGGTCTGATGTCGAGGCCCTCATGAGGGCACTCGAAGAACAACACGAACGGCTGGTGGGAACCCTGGCCGACCGACTGGCCGAGGAACTCGACGCCAGCCGGTACCTGTGGGAACGGAGACTGCTGGAAAGCGTCACCAACGATTGGGGCTTCAGTCCCTTCAGTGGCCTGCTGAGACTCTCGCAGGGACTCTCGGGACTGCTGGCATCCGCTTCGCTCCTGCGGGCACGTTCATCAGCCCAGGTCGCACTCCTGGGAGCCTGGCAGGGAGGACGCTGGCTCGCATCACGTTCGCGGCAACGCGAGGCCGACAATCGGTTCGAACAGGTCGCGGTGCTGGGTATCGACGATGCTGCCTTGCGCGAGAGCCAACTGGTGATCGCTGGGTTTGCAGGAACCGCCAAGCTCGACACGGAATTGACCGAACCACGGCCGATCGAATCACTCCGGGATGATGCCGCCACGTTGCAACAGTCATTTCTCGACGATGCCGGGGCGGAGATCGAAGAGGTGATCGAAACCCAGGCTGCCCGTAGTCGGGGCTGGAGCGTGCGACTGTTCTACGAGATCCTGTTGACAACGCTGCTGGGCTTCCTGCTGTACCGGATCGGCCGCAACTTCTTCTACGACACGCTGTTCAGGGACGCGGAGTTCCTGCCACTGGAGTTCTACCTGCCAGCCACGGCGGTGACACTGCTGTGGGCGGCGGTGATGGTGATGGCCTTCACCCGTCGACTCAAACGCGGACTCGGTGCGGCTATCAGCCAACTGGCCGAAAAGGTCGCGCGACACCGCGTGGCAGGTGGACCATTCGTGGAACTCCAGCAGGCCTGCAGCACCGCAACCCGTTCCCGGGAACAACTGCGACTGCTGTGCCAACGGGTGCGGCAACTCAAGGCCGAATTGCGAACGGAGTCGACCGCACCAGGGGACTAGAAACGCTCTCGCTTCAGGCCCTGGTCGTCAGCGACTAGTTCCCCGGCGAAAAACGACCGGAGGTCTTCCCGGTGGAAACCGGCTGCTTCTTCAGTCGCTTGCTGCGAGTGAAGAGGCCCGAGACTGTTCCGGACGAGGATCGATCACCGACGTCGCCACCCACCACGCCGCTGGCGGCTCCGGCCTTGAGGTTGAATGGCCGGTCGACCAGGCCCGGGACAAACAGGCGTCGTCGCGGGACATAGCCGATGTGGGCCAGGAAATCGCTGAGGTTGATGCGGCGGACGGCCGTCTCGCGTGCCTCAGCCACCATCTTCTTGTGATGGGTGATGATCTGGCGGAACTGCTGTTTCTCGAGATCCGAGGCGGCCTCGCTGAGATCGGGAATCTTGCCGATGACCAGGTACTTCATCTGCAGGCTGATCGTCGTGTCTTCCTCGGTGAAGGGATGACTCTTCCTCGGGAACTCGGTGTAGAACACCCGCTGTCCATCGTCGAGCACCTCGTGGATGATGTGGCCACCGATCCCGCTGATCATTTCGTGCAACTCGCCCCTGTTGCTGGCACCGTCGTTGTCGAAATCGACCAGGCCGACGAAGGCGAACGAGGCAGGACGGCCCGGCGCCCACAGCGGGGTGTACACCAGGTCGTCGGGCTGGATCGGATCATAAATGTCGTACTTGAGAATGCGAGCCTCCGCCAGGTGAGCACCGATGACCCGGGTCACCTCGACCGATCCCTTGATGTCCTCGAAACCTGGTGAAAACCGATCGTCGGCATCATCAGTCGACTCCGAGTCGTCGGCCGTGTTGGCCGGAGCCGATGGACGACCAACCCCGCGGTGTGACTGCTTGTAGATGCTGAACTGGGTTCGCGTGGTCAACTTGTCATCTCGACCGAGGTTGATCCAGACCAGGCCACTGTCGTTGTCCACCCAGCGAACCAGACCGTCGGGCCGGTCATAGGTGATCCGCTCACGCTTCCGCACCGCGTCGGTCAGGAAGTCATTGATGTCCTCGAGTCGCCCGATCTGGGAATCGGAATCCTTCTTGAGCTTGGTGTGGGCATCCTTGGACTGCTTCAGCGAGTTCTGCAGGTTGGTATTCACACCCCGCAACGTCACGATCTGGTCGTCCCGCTTGCGAATCTCGGTCTCCTTGGTCCGGTTGGCGTCGTCCCGTTCCGTCTCGGCCGACTTGCGACGTGCGTCGTGCCCACTGGCAACGTCCTGGTAGTGCGATTTCATCGCCGCCAGGAACTCGACGGACAGTTGCCGGTTTTTTTCGGTCAGGTTGCGATTCTCCAGAAGCAGGTTGTCCACCTTCTGCTTCATCGCCCGAAGCGTTTCGGCATACGAATCGCGTTGCAATTCAGGACCACCAAGACTCTTGATGTCGTCGGACATGCTGCCCAGGACCGAATCGCGATTGGTGTCGGTCGCCGAACCGACCGTGGCCACGTTGGTGTAGCCAATCTTCGACTTCAACTGGTTGACCTCGTCGTCCTTTTCCCTGCTCAGGTTCTTCTCGTCATTCGCCTCCTTGGTCTTGGCCTGGAGGTCGCGACGAATTTTTCCACTCTCGTCATACAACACATAGGTGAACACGCCAAAAATCAACATCAACATCGCGGTGAAGATGAAGCCGATTTCCTTGAATCCGATGGTCTTTCCCGAGGCCATGGCCTATCCCCTGTCACATGACTGGATCGCCCGAACGATTTCGGGCAACGGTGTTAGGCAGAGACGCCGGGAGAGTCCCGGGTCACTGTCTCTGAATTCTAGGTGGGGGTAGAGTGGAGTCAAGAAAACCCCGTACTGTGAGTACCACCACCAACCAATCCTAACGGTTTTTCCGGTCCTGCTGAAACGCAACAAGTCAGGATGACGACACATCATGAGCAACCCGGTTTATATTCTCGACGTGTTCTCCCTGGTCTTCCAGGTCTTCCATGGCCTGCCACCGATGACCGGTCCGGCCGGACAACCGACCAATGCCGTATTCGGTTTCACCCGAGACGTGATGAACCTGCTCCGAGAACACCAACCCTCGCACCTGTATTGCGCCATGGACTCGCCTGGCAAGGGGATCCGCAACGACTGGTATCCCGAGTACAAGGCGAATCGTGACGCGATGCCCGAGGACCTCGTTCCACAGATCGCGATGATCGAAGAGGTGATCGCCGGGTTCGGCCTGCCCGTGCTCCGGCTTGACGGATGGGAAGCCGACGACATCTTCGCCACGCTGGCCAAGCGGGCTGCCGAGGCCGGACATGAGGTCCGGATCGTCACCAGCGACAAGGACGCCCGGCAACTGATCAACCCCCGGGTGCAGCTCTACCACATCCGCAAGGACGAATTTCAGGACGAGGAGTTTGTGAAGGAACAGTGGGGCGTGCGACCCGACCAGGTCATCGATTTCCAGTCCCTGGTCGGCGACAGCGTCGACAACGTTCCGGGCATGCCGCTGGTCGGCCCCAAGAAGGCGCGCATCCTGCTGGAACAGTATGGAACGCTCGAAGAGGTGCTTGCTCACGCTGATGAGGTCAACGGCAAGAAACTCAAAGAGAACCTGGTGACTTTTGCCGACCAATCACGGCTCAGCCGCCGACTGGTCACCCTCTACGACGATCTACCCCTGGAACTCGACTGGGACGCCCAGCGAATCGGCTCACCCGACGTCGAACGACTCAACAGCCTGTTCAACGAATTCGGATTCCGATCCTTCCCGGCCGAATTGAGAAAGCTGGCCGATGCTGACGGAGATCTTCCCGCCGCTGAAGCTGACACGCCCGAGATCACCGGAGACCACGGGGGACCGGCCCAGGGACAACTTTTCGGACAAACCGACCGCCGCTGGACCCTCGTCGACACGACCGAGCAATTCGACACATTCCTCGAAGAACTGTCGGCTCAGAACAAGATCTGCTTCGACCTGGAAACAACCGGCCTGGATGAATTGACTGCCGACATCGTCGGTTGGGCCTTCTGCTGGGAACCCGGCCACGGGTGGTACGTGCCGGTGAGAGGACCCGAAGGTGCTCGAGTACTCGATCCGGACACCGTCCGGGACGCCTTGCAGCCAGTGATCGAGAGCGAGGAGATCGAGAAGACCAACCAGAACATCAAGTACGACATGCTGGTGCTGCGTCGGGCAGGACTGAAACTCGCCGGGATCGGCGTCGATCCAATGATCGGACACTTCCTGGTGGACGCCGGTGCCCGCAGCCACTCCCTGGCCGCTCTCTCGGAGAAGTACCTCAACCACACCATGATCCCGATCAGCGACCTGATCGGCAAAGGCAAGAATCAGAAATCGATGGCCGACATCGACGTCGACCAGGTGGCCGAATACGCCAGCGAGGACGCTGACGTGTCGTGGCAAGTGGCCGAGTTGATCACCGACGAACTCGAACGCAACAACCTCTGGGACCTCTACTGGGACCTCGAACGACCGCTGATACCGATCCTGGCGGAAATGGAATACGCCGGCATCCGGCTCGATTCGGCAGAACTGGGTCGCCAGGCCGAGTCGGTGGGTGAACGACTCGTGGGACTTGTCGAGGAAATCCACGAGTTGGCCGGTCGAGAGTTCAACATCGACTCGCCCAAGCAACTCCGAGAAATCCTCTTCGAGGAACTCAAGCTGCCCGTCCAGAAACGGACCAAGACCGGGCCGAGCACCGACCAGAGCGTGCTGGAGAAACTGGCCCCGTTGCACCCCTTGCCCGAGCGGATCACCGAACACCGGCAACTCAGCAAGCTCAAGAATACCTATCTCGACGCGCTGCCGGCACTGGTCAACGACCGGACCGGTCGGCTGCACACCTCGTTCAACCAGGTCGCCGCTTCGACCGGTCGGCTCAGTTCACTTCAACCGAACCTGCAAAACATCCCGGTTCGTACCACTGAGGGTCGGCAGGTCCGGCGGGCTTTCGTACCCGGTGACACGGGGATGGTCCTGTTGTGTGCCGACTACTCCCAGGTCGAACTTCGCGTGCTGGCCCACTTCAGCGGCGATTCCGCCATGCAGACGGCTTTCCACAATGGCGTCGATATCCACGCAGCGGTGGCGGCCGAAGTGTTCGGGGTCGATGCCGAAGAGGTGGACAGCGACATGAGACGCATGGCCAAGGCGGTCAATTTCGGAGTCGTTTACGGGCAAAGCCCCTTCGGACTCGCGGCCAGTCTGGGCATCTCTCAAGTCGAGGCCGCCAAGTTCATCGACGGGTACTTTTCGCGATACCACGGCGTCGCCGACTATCTCGATCGTGTCCTCGACGAATGCCGACGGTCAGGTTTTGCCGAGACGATTCGCGGACGGCGACGACCGATTCACGGGATTCGCCCCGAACCCAACCGCCAGCGAAACATGCCCGAACGGACTGCGATCAACAGCGTGATCCAGGGGTCAGCCGCCGACCTGATCAAGCAGGCCATGATCGGTGTCGACCGGGCATTGAAGCAGGACGGTCATCCGGGAACGATGCTGTTGCAGATCCATGACGAACTGGTCTTCGAGGTCCCTGAAAACGATCTCGAATCGCTGGTGGCACTGGTCCGGCAGGAAATGGAGTCCGCGCTCGCCCTCGATGTGCCCCTGGTGGTCGACTGTGCCGCGGGACACAACTGGCTGGAAATCCAGGAGATCGCGAGGGACTGATCGAGAGCCCGGTTTTTCATTGACACCCCGCACGACAGCGATCAACATGAAGCCACACTCCTCGTGGGGGTTCCTTCCCCCGCGACGAACACCGTGCGAAGGATCCGCACGCTCTGCTCTCCCCATCCTCAACAACCAGGGACAGGTTCTTTTTGACCACTGTCGGTCACATAACACCCTCACAACATTCTTTTCTCCTCACAAGACAACTCCGTGGTAAAGGACTATTGCGCCCCGGTCGTGGGACTGGTCGGCGGGATCGGGTCGGGCAAGAGTGCGCTGGCCAGATGGATCTCGCAGAATTCCCCCGTCGAGGTCATCGACGGTGACCAACTCGGTCACCAGGCCCTCCAGGACCCCACGCTCGCCCGTACCGTCCTGGCCCGGTTTCCCCAAGCCCAAGCCCCCCAGGACACAAACGACCTCGACCATCCATCCGTCGATCGGAAGGCCCTGGCCCAGATCGTCTTTGGGAGCGACCACCTGTCACAAACCGCCCGAAACGACCTCGAAGCTATCGTCCATCCTTTTATACACAGGAGACTTCAGGACCTGATTCGCGAGCACCACAACCGAAACGACTGCGAGGCAATTCTGGTTGATGCCGCCGTGCTGTTTGAGGCCGGTTGGAATGAACTGTGTGATCACGTGGTCTTCGTGGACGCCCCACAAGCACTTCGGTTGACGCGTGTCGCCACCACACGCAATTGGACCCAGGCGGACTACCTGGCCCGCCAGTCCAGCCAGTGGCCGCTCGAAAAGAAACAGGACACCGCCGACAACTCCGTGGACAACAGTGGATCGCTGGAAGAATCCGGCGCCAGCCTGCTGTCACTGATTCACTCCCTCCGCGGCAAGACCTCCGCGTCCTGCCCGTGACCCCACTTGACACCTCTCATCTCGAGACCCGTTCCATGAGCACCCCGTCCCCGACACCTCCCGACGCCTTGGTCGACAGCGTTCCGGCCGTGGACTTTCCAGCCGATGACCGCTACGAGGAAATCAAGCAGAGCGACATGCACATCGCTGATCTCCAGCGAATGACCATGAAAGAACTGCTCGACCTGGCCCGCGACGAGGACATTAGCGAGTACTCGGGCCTGAAAAAACAGGACCTGATCTTCCGCATCCTCAAGGAGCGAACCAAGCTCAATGGGTTGATGTTTGGCGAGGGAACACTCGAGATCCTGCCCGACGGATTCGGATTCCTCCGCAGCCCGGATTACCACTACCTACCCTGTCCCGACGACATCTACGTCTCACCCAGCCAGATCCGTCGGTTCGGTCTCAAGAAGGGCGCCACTGTCGCCGGACAGATCCGACCGCCAAAGGAAAACGAACGGTACTTCGCGCTGCTGCGAGTCGAAGCCATCAACACGGCCGATCCCAACCTCGAGACCGGCAAGGTCAGCTTCGACGATCTCACACCGCTGCACCCCGAACAGCGGCTGAACATGATCACGACTCCAGACGAACTCGCCACCCGGGTGGTTGACATGGTCGCGCCGATTGGCATGGGCCAACGTGCCCTGATCGTTTCTCCTCCCCGGGCCGGCAAGACAATCCTGCTGCAGAAAATGGCCCGCAGCGTTATCGAAAATCATCCCGACGCCTACGTGATCGTATTGCTGATCGACGAGCGGCCCGAGGAAGTCACCGACATGGAACGACAGGTCAAGGGGACCAACTGCGAGGTGATCAGCAGCACTTTTGATGAACCTTCCAGCCGCCATGTCCAGGTCTCGGAAATGGTCATCGAGAAAGCCAAGCGGATGGTCGAGCACGGTCGCGATGTCGTGATTTTCCTCGACTCGATCACCCGGCTGGCCCGGGCATGGAACAACGAGGTCCCCCACTCGGGCAAGGTGCTCTCCGGGGGCATTGACTCGGGCGCCCTGCAGCACCCCAAGCGGTTCTTCGGAGCCGCTCGCAACGTCGAAGACGGTGGCAGCCTGACGGTCATCGCCACCGCGCTGGTCGACACTGGCAGCCGCATGGACGATGTGATTTTTGAGGAGTTCAAGGGGACCGGTAACACCGAATTGCACCTCGACACACGGCTCGTCGAAAAACGGGTCTGGCCAGCAATCGATGTCAACAAGTCCGGAACACGTCGCGAAGAACTGCTGATGCACGAGGAGGAATTGCGACTGGTCTGGGTACTCCGCCGGGTTCTCAACGACATGAATCCCGTCGAGGCGATGGAACTGCTGACCAACAAGATGAGACGAGCCGACACGAACGAGGAATTCCTGTTGAGCATGAACCTCCATTGAACTCGCCCACCTGATTCACCTCACTGTTTCCTCTCCCCACGCTCAAACCACACGACGCCCCGATGCCTCAACGACTCGATGTCTCACCAAACGCCCACCCCGAAGACCGTTTTGCGGTGGTCGTGTCGAAGTACAACAACAACATCACCGAAAGGCTCTGCGACGCCGCCCTCACCACGCTCACCCAACACGGCGTTGCCGACGACAAGATCCTGGTCGTTCCGGTGCCCGGGTCGTTTGAGATCCCGATCATCGCACACCGGCTGGCTCACTCGGGGCAATTCGACGCGGTGATCTGTCTCGGTGCAGTTGTCCAAGGCGAGACAACCCACCACGAGTACATCAACCACCAGGTCGCCGGCGGTATCCGCACCGTTGCCCAGCAATCCGGCGTGCCGGTCGCCTTCGGTGTTCTCACCTGCCAGAACCTCGAATTGGCCCTCGACCGCGCTGGCGGTCGCATGGGCAACAAGGGCCACGAGGCTGCCCTCGCCGCCCTCGAGACACTCGCAACTCTCAGGACCATTGACGACCTGACCACCACACACACGGCTGTTGAAGAACCCCGGGACGATCACAACAGCGGAAGCGAAACCGGAAACACAACCGGAAACAAAATCGGAAACAAAATCGGAAACAAAATCGGAAACACAGCCGGAAACACAACCGGAAACACAACCGGAAACACAACCGGAAACACAACCGGAAACACAACCGGAAACAAAATCGGAAAC
>Ga0114932_10003680_pt1 | contig 14812 bp, 10 predicted proteins | sample 2SBtaG_2_FD_87286 | JGI IMG/M metagenome (GOLD analysis project Ga0114932, IMG submission 87286) | Deep subsurface microbial communities from Kolumbo volcano to uncover new lineages of life (NeLLi) - 2SBTROV12_ACTIVE470 metaG | ecosystem: Environmental > Aquatic > Marine > Volcanic ...
GGATAACCCAGATTTTATTTTAAAATGATTTGCTTCAATATTATAATTTTTTGATAAGTAATATTTTTTATCTAGTTCATAAAACCAATTACTAGGAAAATCTTTTACATCTATTAGCCGACTAAAATAAGTCCCCCCAAAGATACCTTTTTGTAACATTTCTTTGGGTGTCAGCATAGGATTAAATTTCATATTCATAATGACAAAATAATTACTTTAGCATCCTTTTAAAGAAATCATCTGTGGCTTCAAATGTCCTAATCCAGTTTTCATGAAGCAAGAATCCATGCACCTCATCTGGAAAAATCAATTGTTCAAAATAAATATCATGTTTTCTAAGTTCCTCTGCTAGATCCACCGATTCGCTAAAAGGAACATTTCTATCATCATCTCCATGGATTAAGAGAACGGGTGATTCCCAATTTTCAACGAATGCCATTGGTGAAGAATTGAATGCCTTTTTTGCGAAATCTTGTCTTGCTTGAGGGTTGTAGGTAGGTCTAAAGTTCTTAATGATAATATTCCAATCATGTGCACCATGAATATCCACCCCTGCAGAAAAGATATCAGAATTTCTAGCTAGTCCCATTGCAGTTAAATAACCACCATATGAACCGCCCCATAGTCCGATTCTTTTTTTGTTTACATCTTTTCTTGATTGCAAATATTTTCCTGCAGCGATCACATCTTTATATTCGCTAGCACCGTTCGCTCCATAGTTTAATGCCTCACGGAATTCCATCCCATAACCAATGCCACTTCTATAATTTACAGAAAGCACAATATATCCTTGATTGGCTAGAAATTGATTCATCGAATAGGCATTATGATAATAACCTCGATGATGAAAGCTTAAAAGCATTTGACGGCGAGAGCCTCCATGAAAGTATAGTAAGGCAGGATATTTATTCCCTTTTTTGTAGTTAGAAGGAAGAAATAATTGACTGTGAATCGTGATTCCATCTGAAGATTTAAATGTAATTTGTTTCGGCTGAACTAGAAACTTTTTAGGAAAGGATTTTGGAATCGATTTTGGCGCCAAAGAAATTAACTGTCCATTTCCTTTCACTCGGTATGGATGAGCTGGGGAATTATAATCTGAAGCAATGATGAATAGATCTTCATTATTATTTGCAACTGGACTCCATTCAACTCCTGACCCTTTAGTAATTTGTCTTGGTTTTGTACTTACTGAATTAGAAACCCAAATATGTTGACGATCGATATCGTTTTGATTTGAAGAAAAATAGACACTCTTTCGATCCGTACTTATTGATGCGAATTGGACTTCAAAATTTCCAGGGGTCAATAGCCTTTCTTTCCCACCATTGGTTGAAACAGAATAAAGTTTTGTCCACCCATCGCCTTCATATGGGAATACAATATGACCATCAGATGTCCAAAAAATTTGATTCTTTGCAGATATGGATTTAAAAACGCTTCCAACACCACTTTTGGCTTTCCATATCATTTTTGAATCACCTGTTGATGAATTTCCGATATGAATTGACCAAGGCAATCCGGCTCTTCTTTCTTCAAAAGGAAGCAGATTTCTTTCATTCGGGATTCTTATAAATGCAATATCTTGAGCATTTTGTGACCAAACTGGCGAAGTATCCTTATCAACTGAAGGAGAAATGTATACAATTTGATGTGATTCAATATGGTAGACACCAATAAATCCATGATCACTTCGATTAGAAACAAAGGCTAGTTTTTTATTATCAGCGGACCATCTTAGAGAGCTAGCGCTTCCACGAATATGAAATTGTTTATTTTTCTTTTTTGGGTCACTCAATGGGAGAGTCCAAACCTGACCCTTTTTAATATATGCTAATGTTTTTCCATCCGGCGATATAGCTGGCGACGAACCTTCATCCAAAGTAGAGATAGTTCCACTTTTTACTGATATGATGCAGATCTCTTGTTTTGGCCAATCAGGGAGACTAGTTGGATTTGGTATTTCACCTTTCCTATTCGGGCCTGATCCTTTAATAAAAATCAATCTATCACCATTTGGTGTAAAGATCAGGGAAGATATTGCTTCTCCCGTGTCTTTAGTATTTTTCGTGATAGGAGACCCCTCAAATTTTGATCCAGAAGCAACCCAGATATTTCTTACACCGCTTTCATTGTATACCCAAGCCACTTTATCTCCATTCGATGACACAGTCAAACTTGTAGGGAAAGGAGCACTTATAATTTCCTTGATTGTAAAATCATCTTTTGCAGAACAAAGGGAAAAAAGAGTTAGGTGTAGTACCAAGAAAAATTGTTTATGCATAATTAACTTCTCCTATAATCGTTTCTGAATATATTTATTTGAAAGTTTAGAAATAGAACTGACACCCAATAAAGCCATACCCCTTTCCAGTTCATTGCGGAGCATTTCCAGCACCAATTCCACGCCTTTTTGCCCTCCAGCACCAAGTCCATAAAGATATGCCTTTCCTATAGAGACAGCATCCGCACCTAGAGCTAATGCTTTTAAAATATGGGTCCCACGCCGAATCCCACCATCCACTATAAGCTCCAGATCATTTCCTACGGCCTCGCGCATGGAAGCTATACAATCAATTGGCGCCGGTGTACCATCAAGTTGCCTACCGCCATGGTTTGAAATCATCACTCCGCTGGCACCAACATCCTTTGCTCTTTTTGCATCATCAGCTGTTAATAAGCCTTTAATAATAAAAGGGCCATTCCATTCTTGAATAAGCCAAGCAACATCATCCCATGAAACTGTTCGATCAAATTGACTATTGACATACTCAATGAGACTCATGGTACTATTAGCTAGAGCATCTACTCTATGGGCAACATTGGCCAACCGAAAATCAGGATGCAAAAGTAAATTAAAAGACCAGCTAGGATGTAACGCAAAACTCAGTAAACTTTTAAAGGTAAAACGAGGGGGCATAGTCATACCCGTTATTTTATCTCTTTCACGATTGCCTGCCATAGGGGTATCAACTGTAAGGCAAAGAGCATCATAATTAGCATCTTTACATCGACTTACAAATTCTTTGGTGAGTTCTCGATTTTTAAGAATATATATTTGAAACATTTTGGGCCCATCTGTTTCTTTTGCAATCTCTTCAAGACTGGCTGTACCCAAAGTAGATAATGTGTATGCAGTTCCATATTTGTCGGCCGCACGTGCTACCGCATTTTCTTTTGTATGGTGAAATAGGCGTGACATACCGGTGGGCGCGATAAAGAAGGGGATATCCAAATTTTTGCCAAAAAGATTAATTCGGGTATCAATCTTATCAACCGGATTTAAAAAACTCGGTTGGAGGTCATAATCTTCATAGGCAGCTGTGTTGCGCCGTAAAGTCACCTCATCATCTGCACCACCATCGATATAATGAAACATAGCCCTTGGCAAGCGACGCTTTGCCAGTTTTCTTATATCGTTAATATTATTACAGCGTGAAAGTGATGACAAAATTTTACTCCATTCTCTATCTATAGATCCATGAGCTCATCAATATAAGGATCAATTTTGGGAGGTTTCGAAAAAAAAGAAATTGAAAAGAAAAGCACTAAACTAACAAGTATTGCTATCGCACCTTTATCAATACCGTATGGAATATTGATATTACCCAACTGTAAGAAAAAAATTAAAGTAAGACTTACTGCCATAGCAACATTAGCAGCCGTTGCGGTTGCACGTTTCCAGTTAAGCCCAATAGCTATAGTAGGTACAATAGCAGCTGCAAAAGTTGAAAAACCAAACGCACCAAGTAGAGCAACCATTTCTTTACTGGAATAGATCGCAAAAATAATTGCCACAGCAGCTAAGATTATGGTCATTATACGGGACCAGTATAATTCATTCTTAAATAAAGTGCGTCCAATAGCTTTAGGTATATCATGAACAATTGCTGCAACACCAATATTTAAAAATGCATCAGCAGTAGACATTACGGCAGCAAATAAACCAGCGATCACTACACCAGCAAGAATAGGATGCGCATAACTCTGTAAAAATAATGCAGCAACGTCATCTGCTTTGGCTGGTGAGGGATGAATGCCCTGTAAAACCAAAGTCCTCATCGCCAAACCAATACCAATAATTAACAACGTAGAAATTCCATAACTAATCATGCTCAAAGGCACCGTTTGCTTATTTTGTGAAACATTTCGTGTCATCATCAATTTTGTAATTAAATGTGGCTGACCAGAAACGCCCACTGCAAAAACAAAATACCAAGATAGGCACCCAATCATGCCAAGCGTTCCAAATGAACCAATTGATTCTGGATCATCCAAAAACATAGTTGTAGCTATACCTGACAAACCTCCATCAACTGCTGCAAGGGCAGTAAAAAATATTAATATAGCAGATATAAGCATTATTGTACCTTGTACAACATCTGTATACACTGAAGCTATAATACCTCCAGTTACACAATAAAAAACTAAAACAGAACTTGAAATAAGTATTGATGCCGTTGAACTAATATTTGGTATCCAATCAACATTATTTATAACAGATTGCAAAACAATTGCCATTGCCATGATCTGCGTACCCAGATATCCGATAACCCCAAGAATAATTGCAATAGACATTAATAAGCGAGTTGTTTCATTTTTATAACGAGCAGCCGCCAGATCCGGTAAGGAAACCGATTTTGTAAATTCACCAAATAGGCGAATACGTTTTCCAAGTAAAACACCCATTATTAAAAAGCCCATTGTCACTGACATGAACATCCAAAAGGCAGAAGAACCCATTCTGTATATTAGTCCAGGCCCTCCAACAAAGCCGAATCCACTCATAAGGCTTGAGAACATGGCCATTGCAGTTATAAAGAAACCCAACTTCCTCCCAGCCATGAAAAAATCTTCAGTATTTTTTGTTCTTTTCATCGCCCATAAACCAATAATGATGCATAGCACCATATAAATAATTACAAAAAGTACGGTAATTGAATTACGATAATCTTCCATATATACTATTGGTCAACCTTATTTTTTTTCTTGAGCAGATTTTTAAATTTTTCTTCATCATTTTTATTCCAGATAAATTGCTCAAAACCAAAAATATATACCAGACTAAACAAAATAGGTGTAAACCAAATACCATAAACTACCCACGAAGCAGATATCGGTAATGAGCCAAAAAGTACGAGTTCTATATTATTTATATAATTCCAATAAAAATACAATACGCCGAAAAAAGTAAAAACAACTACGATACTACAGTAAAACAACCATTTTCTTGGGTTCCTTGCGGGCGACTTTGTTCGCATTCCATAAAAAATGGTAGTGATTATAAATAAAAAAACAAGAATTCCGAATAATGATGCAAGAAGGAAAACAGGTCTGGACCGTTGTTTGCCAGGACCTCCAATCAACATTGAAGGATGAGTATCATCAATAATACCATGACCTTCATATATAGTCGTGGTATTACCTAACTCATCAGTAATGGATCGATTTGGCTGTTCTTCAATAAATAAAAAGACACCAACAATCAGTAACAAAAAAAATGAAATGATTGATAACAGTTTAGGCATACTTATTATTTTTAATTAGTCTAGTTATAACGTGTACAATAGTTTTTTTAAAAATTTTCTGGCAATGATAATTTTTCGCGAGGCTCCATAATGGCCATACCATTTTCTACTTTAATTTTTCCATTTATAATTACCGTTTCTACATTTGCAATATCTGCAATATTTTTATCTGGGTTACCATTAACTATGATTAGATCCGCTAACTTTCCAATCTCTATTGTACCCAGACGATCATCCATTCCAAGAATTTCAGCATTTGTTTTTGTAGCTGCAACTAATACTTCTAAATTATTGTAACCAGCGCTTTTAAAATTATTCAGTTCAACAATATAGGGTTCAGGCATAAACTTATAAAGGGTTGTCGTTAGATCTGTGGCTACACCCATCTTGACACCTGCCTTTTTCAATTTTTTCATCATTTGCATGATTGTTTCATCTGTAAGGGTAAAACGGCGTGAAGTCGATCCCATATAACCACCCTCTTTGTTTATTAATTGGTATGGTACCAAAGTAGGTACTGCAGCAACATTATATTTTTTCATCAATTTGATGGTTGCTTCAGATCGCGGAAGCGGATGCTCAATACAGTCTGCACCTGCTTTAACTGCCATATCAATATATTGAGTTTCCGCATCAACCGTCACGCGTAATCCTAAACGATGGGCTTCATCTATGGCCGCTGAGATCTCTTCGGGAGTATAGTGGCTACTTAACTTAATAAGATCAGCCCCATTTTTAAATTGTGTTCGCACTGCATCAACCCATTCATCAGCCCCTGAGGCTTCACGGATCGCTGCATCTGCATAATCGGGGGCCGTTTTCAATGCATACCATTCTGTGCCATGACCACCACGACCAGTAATTAGTTGTCCTGCGGCAAAGATACGCGGACCAGGTAATATATCTTCACGAAAATAATTATTTAAAATAAATGGCGCTAACCCGTGAGATGCTACATCACGGACAGATGTTATACCACTTTCAAGAAAATACCGTAAGCGCTCAGCCCCTCGTAAAGCTGCATCTGCTTGCGATTCAGATGTGAGTGGCGCAGGTGCGTTAAACTGTTTAATATATGTTGTGTGAACATGCAAATCGATGAGGCCAGGCATTACTGTTTTACCTGTCGCATCAATAATTTCAGCATCATCAGGATAGTTAGTATCTCCTGATGCTAAAATTTTACTAATAGTTTTACCTTCCAATACAACTGTTGACATGCGTATTGGATTACCTGTCCCATCAAAAAGGCGGGCATTTACGATTACAATTTTTCCACTATGATCTCCATAACCTTTTGCTTGTGGTAAGCGGCGCAAATCATCAGTAGTAACTGCACCTGATTTAAACCATTTTGATCGATCGTATGGTTTTTTAGTTTGACCTAAAACAATTGTAAAATTCAGACAAACAGAAAAGATTATCAGAATTTTTACATTTAAGTTTTTAGTTATTTTCATGTTGCTATCCTTTCAACCTAAGGTTTGTCTATAGTCCCTGGCAAATTTAGATCAACCTCACTAGGTAAATCGGCACCCATAAGATGCTTTAAAAAATAATTTTGTGTAATGCGCTGAAAGTACGGTTGAGCCGAAATACCATGCGAAACATTGGGCATTATCAGCATATCAAACTGCTTATTTGCCTTGATAAGTGCATCAACAAGACGTGTTGTATTTGCAGGATGCACGTTATCATCCATATCGCCGTGTGCTAACAATAATTTTCCTTTTAAGTTTTTTGCATTATTTCCTGAAAAAACCTTTTCATAATCAACTTCATTTGGTTTTCCATGATAGGTTTCACCCCATAATCGGATATAAGAACGTTGATCGTGGTTACCTGCACTAGAAACGCCAACCTTATAAAAATCTGGAAAGTCTAGTAAGGCATGGCCGGTAGCAAAACCGCCACCCGATGATCCATAAATACCAACCCTTTCTAAATCCAGCCAAGGTCGATTTTTGGCCAATGTTTTTAAACCATGTACGTGGTCTTCTAATGTACCAGCTCTTTCCATATGACCATAAGAATAATCAAAAAAATTCTTGGAGCGCAACGGTGTACCGCGACCATCAATGATGTAAATCACAAAACCTAACTGAGCGAGAGATTGGTTTAATCCCAGTGCATTACCTCTCATTATTGAATTACCACCTCCTAATGTTTTTTGAACGGCAGTAACCTGAGGCCCCGGATAAATATATTCAATAATTGGATATTTTTTCTTGGGATCAAAATTAATTGGCTTCAACAAAACGCCATGCAGATCATATTGATTATCAGCAGACCTAACAGTAAAAGTTTCTGGCTTTTCGAAAGGAGGAAGCAATGAATAATCAACGCTTGCAAGTTCTGCCACTTGTTCTCCATTTCGATTACGCAATTTCCAATTTCCTTCTTTGTCAGGATAGGTGACCACGTCAACAAAATAATCACCTGATGATGAAACAATAGGCGGTTTTAATAATGAGGGTGGCAAACCCATCATTGCTGCTAATTTGGGATTTTGATCTGGCCATAGATTATGGTCACCCCTTTCTTTTGTTAGCAATTCTATCTTTGATCCATCAAGGTGAGCACGATAAAGCTTTCGGAAATAAATATCTTCTCCTTTTTCACGACCTGAACCAGACACCCATATCTCTCTGGATTTCTCATCCACAAAAATGACATCTCTGACCAACCATTCTCCTGAAGTAATAGCATTTTTTAGTTCGCCAGTTTTTCCATCATATAGATAAAGATGGCCCCACCCACTTCGTTCTGAATACCATATAATATCACCATTATCGAGGATGTGTACATTAGGAGGGTTACCAAACTGTGCATTTGGGAGAACAACTCCATTACCTTTTTCCTCAATCAATGTTTGTGTTTTCCCGCTGTTGGGATTAACACGTATAAGTTTCATAAGCTGGTTATCTCCCTCTGCATCAAGTAAATAAATTTGTTTACCATCTTTACTCCACTTTATATAATCACGTATTAATGGCACCCATAATGTGGAAGGCAATGGAGAGTAATTCAGTTCTGTTCTTGTATTTTGTTCAACATCATAAATAAATAGTTTCGCTAAAGAAGGTTTATCGCCCACAAGAGGATAGAGATAGGTATGCAGTTTTGGCCTGAAGGAACCATCTTCTGGAAGCGCTTGGACTAAAGCCAATTCAGATAAGTGACGTTCATCAAGCTGATAGCTGATAAATTTTTTGCCTTTTGGGGACCAAAGTGCCCCAACAGGAAGTTTTACACCATAGCGACGTTTTGTGATTTCTGAAGTACTTGATTCTGGTGATTTTCCATATGCCCAATTTCGCTGTCCATTGCTAGTGATGGCACTTTCTTCTCCAGTGGAATTTTCCTTTAACCAAAGATTATAATCGCGGCTAAAAAGTGTGTAATTACCATCGGGAGAAACATTGGAAGTGGGGTCGGTTGCTTCAGGTATAGGAATAGTATCGCACTGAATAGCCACTAAGTCACAATCCATGCTTCTACTTCGAACATTTACCACGTAGTTGTTGTTATCAATCCGAGAAAGATGATCAATGGGTAATGCGTCGGCGCTTATTTCTTCTTTTAAGACCCCAGATATAGCTTTAGCCATTTTCTCATGATCAAACAATGTTGTTTTTTGACCCGTAGCGCTATTTACTTTCAGATACTGTGTTTTGCTTGGCTCTTGAAACTTATAAAATAGTTCTTTACCATTATCTAACCATTGATAACTAATATCAGCGTTTAAAACTTCATTTGGTACGGTACCAATGGAAGATAAAAATTTATCTGAACGAGCAAAATCTTCATTAGTGATTTTTGGTGATATGTTAGCTTGTGGTAAAATTGAAGCTTTTTGCTCTTTTACACTTATACATCCAGATGTAATTAAACCAACTATTAATAAAAAACCGATATTGTTTTTTATTTTATTAAACATATCCATGCTCCTTCTATTTTTTTGATTGAGTTTAATGAAAATTAATTCAGTCTATATCAATATAATTATTAAATTTTTATAATCTATGAGTATTAACGTTTTAGAAAATCAAATGTTTAACCCGGGAAAGGCTAAACGTAAATCAAATCGCTTATTTCTGAATCCAGAAAAAATTTTCGAATTTCATAAGTCTATTGGAAATAATGAGACTCCATTAATTAAACTGCCTTCATTAGCAAAACAATTAGGCGTCGGTAACATTCTAATAAAAGATGACGGTGCTCGATTTGGGTTGAAAGCATTTAAAGCATTAGGTGCTTCGTATGCAATGCATCGGATAATTGAAAAATATCCAGAAGTAAATACATTTTGTACGGCTACAGATGGGAATCATGGGCGTGCTGTAGCCTGGATGGCCAAAAAACTAAATAGGAATGCTTTAATTTATATGCCAAAAGGAACCACTCAAGAAAGAATTAATGCAATTAAAAGTGAAGGTTCGGAAGTGATTGTAATTGATGAAGGTTATGACCATGCCGTTAAAATTGCTAATGAACGGGTATTAGAAAGCAATAATCATGGTGATAATTTATGGTGTTTGGTCCAAGATACTGCTTGGGAAGGATATGAAGAAATCCCATTGGATATAATGAAAGGATATTGGACGCAGGCACATGAAATATCGAACCAATTGAATGATACAAAAATTGATTTAATGTTTCTTCAAACTGGAGTTGGCAGCTGGGCCGCTTCAGTTATAAGCTACGTAATGAGTCAATGGAAGAATCCACCTCTATTTGTTTCAGTAGAACCTTTATCAGCTAATTGTGTATTTGAATCAATTAAATCACAGAAAAGAATATCCGTTAATAATAATGAAACAACTATTATGGCTGGTCTTGATGCTGGGACCGTTTCAACTTTAGCATGGGATTTATTAAAGAATAGTTTGATAGGAGCAATCTCAATGCCTGATAGTCTAGCAGAAAAAGCGATGAGATTATTAGCCTATCCTTTAAATAAGGATTTGCGCATAAAATCAGGGGAATCTGGAGCAAGTGGATTAGGTGCATTATTAGCTTTATCGAAAGAAAAAAAATATACTGAATTCAATAAGAAAATTTCATTAAATGAAAATTCTACAATACTAATAATTAATACTGAAAGCGATACAGATTCAAAGAATTACAAAAAGATAATTAATAAAGGAAGATGAAAATAAAAAATCATTTATTAAAAAAATTTATTAATTCATAAATACTATTTACTGTTTTCTTAAAAATATTCCGGATTTCTTTCCCGTGAGCTCCTCTTCAAATAAAACTAACTGGCCATTTACTAATACATGAATTACACCCTCAGAAAAATGATTTGGCTCTACAAAAGTGGATTTATCAATAATTGTTTCAGGATTAAATACTACGATATCTGCTGGTAAACCATTTGCAATCCGCCCTCTTGCTTCTAACCCGATAAAATCAGCTGGGAATGAAGTCATTTTACGTATTGCCTCTTCAAGACTTAAGATTTGTAATTCGCGGACATAGTGCCCTAAAACCCTTGGGAAAGTTCCAGTAGAACGAGGATGGCCACCTTTATCTCCAGGTAAAGCATAGGCACCATCACTAGCCACCATATTCCAAGGCTGTACTAATAAATCTTGAACTTCTTTTTCTTTAATTGCACCTAGAGTAATATATATTGGATTCTCTGCTTGGAGTAGCAATTCACTGATTGCATCAAAAGGCTTTTGATTTTTTTGTTCTGCCAATTGGGAAAGATAGATACCTATTAATTCAGGGAAATCCTGGCTATGAGTAATTCGCATACTTGTATAGCCTGTTGCCTTAAGCCAAGCAAAACCGCCCTCGTCCCCATTTTCGCTAACAATTCTAATCTTTTCCCTATCCTCTTTATTCTTAAGTAAGTTTTTCAGTATAGAAATAGATCGTTCTTCAAATCCAATTTCATCTACTTTTGGAAAATCCGATGATACAATCTTTTTTGGGATAATGAAAATTCTTGCCAATCTAGCAGTTGCCGCACCATCATAAGGATATTGGTCAGAAACAATATTTAGACCTGCTTCTCTTGCTGAATCTACAAGTGCTATTACTTCTTTAATTTTTCCAGCGTTATGCAAACCGACAGATTTTAAATGACCAATCTTTCCACCAATCCCTGCCGCATTGGATACTTCAATTACTTCTCTATCAGATCCTATCAAATCATGAACTGGATTTCTCACATGGGAGTCATAAATACCACCATATGGTTCTACTTCTTTAGCTAAGGCGATCACTTCCGCTTTACTGGCGTAATTACCAGGGTTATACATCAGACCAGTTGAAAATCCAATTGCACCCATCTTCATTCCTTCTTGAACCATCTTACGCATTTCATCTAATTCTTCTTCTGTTGAATATCGTTTATAATCATCTTTCATTACGTCTCTACGAATTGCGTTATGTCCCACATAAGTTGCAACATTTGTTCCAGCACCATTATCATTCATGGCTCCTATTAATTTTTGTATCCCATTTGGGCCAAGAGAACCATCCGGTCCTCCAAGAATTGTCGTAACACCTTGACGAATAAAAGCTTCATTCAAATTACTTTCAGAGTTTATCAACGCACGTTCTGTATGATTGTGAACATCAACAAACCCAGGTGCAATGACTAAGTCTTCTACATTAATTATTTGATTGGATTTAGCTGTTGTATTCTTTGGAAGTAAATACATTTTCCCATCTAATACTCCGATGGAACCATCCATACCAGATTTTCCAGTGCCATCAATTATGGTACCATTAAATAAAATAATGTCATATGGTCTTTGGTTTACACACGCGAATAAAACTAAAAATGAAATGATTAATAGTATAAAAATTCTTTTCATGTTAATCCTCTATTAGTATAATGTGAAAGAGTATACAAAATTAATGAATTAATTGTCACATGCTAAAAGTTACATATTCTTGCACAAAATTTTTCTCAAAATTCCAGCCTTTTGAATCTATTCGACTTTTTTGTTTATACTATATTTTATTACATTGATAATATGAATCAATATGTTCACGGATATTCTGACTATGAAACAAATAGACTGCATGATCAAGCAGATTCTCTTTCAGATTTATTACATTATGATTCTGTCTGGGAGAAGGGTTCTATAATACTTGAAGCAGGATGTGGTATAGGTGCGCAAACAAAAATCGTTGCGCCAAAAAATAAATACTCAAAATTTATTTCAATAGATATATCATTAGAATCTCTTGATCAAGCGAGGAAAGTTGCTGATTCTAACAACATTAATAACGTCCTATTTCAGGAAGCCAACATATTTGAATTACCATTTGAAGATGAATATTTTGATCATATTCTTCTATCTTATATTTTAGAACACATGCCAAATCCAATTAAAGCATTGAATAAATTAAAAAAAGTCTTAAAAAATGATGGAACTATAACAATCATAGAAGGAGATCATGGATCAACCTACTTCCATCCGAATAGTGATGCGGCTAACAAAGCAATTCAATGTCAAGTTGAACTTCAAAAACAAAACGGAGGAGATGCCAATATTGGAAGAAAATTATATCCGCTATTGAATGAATCAGGTTTTAAAAATATTGAAGTTTCTCCAAGACAAGTTTATGTGGATGATTCTAAGCCTAAATGGGTAGAGGGGTTCACAAAAAATACTTTCACAGCAATGATTAAAGGGGTTGGAGAAGATGCTGTATCGAAAAACCTCATTGGTAAAGAAGAATTTGAAAAAGGTATTAATGATCTAAATAGAACAGCTGAAGGCGGAGGTATATTTTGCTATACTTTTTTCAAAGGAATTGGAACTAAATGAAGTGCCTATGGCTCAGATAAAGGAGAAGAAAATTGAAATGGTTTATTAACTGTATTAAAAATTATGCGATTTTCAAAGGAAGGGCATCTAGACCAGAGTTTTGGTATTTTGTATTAGTTAGTGTGATTATTCAAATTTCTCTTTTTATAATTGATAAAATCATAGGTTGGGACGTAGGTATAATTTATAGAATGAAAATATTTCCTTTATTTGAAATTTCCCGTCTTTTACTTTTAGTCCCTACTATTTCAGTTACAGTAAGAAGATTGCATGATATTAATAAAAATGGCTGGTGGAGTTTATTATGGGGATTGCCAGTTATTGGTTGGGTAATATTGATACTGTGGTTGAGTAAAAAAGAAGGGGAAGGTAAAAATCAATATGGCCTTGCTGAATAAATGAAATGCTTCCAGCTTAAAATTTTATTATTAACCCTACTGTCTTGCACTAATAATGGAAATGATTGTGTTATTGTAAATCTGGGAGTACTTCAATGAAAGAAAGGAAGATGCACATAAATAAGAAAATTATTTTTTTGATAATTCTTCAGTTTTCCATACTCTATGGTGCAAATAAATATCCCATTATTTTAATTCATGGATTTCTAGGCTGGGGGAAAGAAGAATTAGGGGAATTCAATTATTGGGGAGGAAAGAACAATATTGAACAATACCTGCGGGATAAAGGGTATGAAGTATATTCCGTTTCTCTGGGCCCAATTTCATCAAGTTATGATTGTGCAGTAGAAACCTTTTACCAAATAAAAGGTGGACAGCTAGACTATGGACAAGCCCATGCAGAAAAATATGGTGTCACACAAAAACCTGAAGGAGTGGTATATCCAGGATTGTATCCTGAATGGGACGCAGATCATCCGGTACACATCCTTGGTTATAGTTTTGGCGGCGTGACTAGCAGAAGACTTCTGCAATTACTCACCAATACGATTCCAAAAGATTCCACTGGAACACCTGAAGAAAGTTATTTTCTTCGGGAAAAACTTTCTGGCTGGGTTTCATCCATCACCACTATGTCCGCACCTCACAATGGCGCAACCCTGTCCAATATTGTTGTTGATCTTGTGCCCTTTACAGATAATCTTCTGCCTTTGGCTGACTTAATCAGTTCCAAATATTATGACTTCAATTTAAAACAGTGGGATATCACAAAAAAAGAGGACGAATCCATTATTGAATATTTATCCAGATTAAGGAATCATCCTGCTTGGAAAACAAAAAACAGTGTGGCTTGGGATTCCAGCGTCCAAGGTGCAAGGGAACTCAATAATGAGTTAATCATTGATCCAAATGTTTACTATTTTTCTTTCAGCACAGTCGCTAGTGTTCTAGATGAAACTACAGGCTATCATAAACCAGCAGATTTTATAAATAGGGCCAACTATCCCTTAGGGTGGATGATCGGCAGAACGAAGGTGGATATGGGCAATGGAGAAAAGACAGATAAAAGCTGGTTTAAAAATGA
>Ga0114932_10003682_pt1 | contig 14809 bp, 36 predicted proteins | sample 2SBtaG_2_FD_87286 | JGI IMG/M metagenome (GOLD analysis project Ga0114932, IMG submission 87286) | Deep subsurface microbial communities from Kolumbo volcano to uncover new lineages of life (NeLLi) - 2SBTROV12_ACTIVE470 metaG | ecosystem: Environmental > Aquatic > Marine > Volcanic ...
GGATTGATTGTTTGGTTTTCAAAATATTTTAAATTAAGATGGTTTTTTTCCGTGAAACTTTTCATACAAGACATCATAAAGTGCTTCCTTATCTTTATAGGTCATTTGTTTTATATATTTCATTGTTATTTCTGGAGTATGTAAAAGAGGAAGTATTCTCCTCTCTAGTCTCGTTAGTTCTTTGGTGTCTTTATCTTTCTTGCTCATTATGACATCGAATCGTTAAGTAACATATAAGTAAAAATCAATACCGGAACTGCAATCGCTGCTTCTCCCATTTTTGTTTCCTCCTTCAACTCAGTTCGTGTTTGAATGCTTGCAATTCGTTTCCATTATCCATCTTCAAGGTGTAAATTTCACCTTTGATTTCTTTAATGGTTCCAAAACCGCTGCAAGTGTTTTCGTCAGGGTCGTTCCAATATACTTCAGATCCAATTTCATTCATATTTTAGTTCTCCGTTACTCTTTCTTCAACGTGTGATTCCCAAAACTCAATGACGCTATCGTCATCCATGTTTTTCCAGCCAGTGCATCCTTCCATCAACAAGCAGTAAGTGTCGTTAATGTCCAGCATTTCATCTTCAAACTCGCAGCACTGTTCGCGCATTTCTTGTATTTGTTGGTGTGTGTATTTCATATTTTATCTTTCTATCTTTTCAAAGTTGTTGTCTATGATGCCCAAGATCAATTCTTGAAGCGAGTCTACAAAGGGTTCATCTACTTCGGGGCAATGGTCTTTGTAGTCCTGCATTAGCTTCTGCACATCTTCATGGATGTCTGCTTTAACGTCTAGTATCTTGTATCCCATTATTTAGTCCTCCCTAATATCCTCTAGTTTATCTTGGTAATGCTTCTTTACCCATCCATCATTATGTTCGCTGTTTGCTTCAGCTTTCGTTTGAAGTTCTATTCCCGCTTGGGATAATGCTTCTGTCCAGATTTCTCTCTGAGCCTCCATAATATCATCTGCAATTTGTTCTCTTGCAAAGTCAGAGGTTAGGTTGGTTTGTTTCAACCCGTGGGATTGTAATATTGCCATTATGGCTGCTTTTTCTGCATTCATTAGTTCGTCTCCTTCATTAATTCAGCTTCATAGGCTTCGTAGTCTGCACGAATGTTCTCCGTTGTAAGTTTTTTGTATCCGAGAGTTTGGCGATACGCTTCGGCTTCTTCGCGGGTATCAAAATCGTCTCCGATAAACCCTTGAACTACATTATCATCGCCGTACCACCAGCCAACAGAGGATTTGCCTCCGAGGGTAACTACTTTTGTGTATTTGTTTTCTGAAAAATTTTTCATAATTATAATAACCCTTCTTGTTCTTCCCATTTTAGAGCGTGTGCTTCAAATTGTTTTAGCTTCTGTAAAACTTCTTCGTCGCTTATCTCTCTTTCCCATGCGTCAGCACCGTAGGCTAGTTGCCATACCTCCTCAACAAAATCTCTGTCGAGAACTACTTCGTGTTTACTTAATGTAATTACTTTATCTTCCATAATTATTCTCCTACTTCGTATGTGTCAAAGGGTACAGAGTTCGCGTGAATCTCTCCCCATTCGTTTGCTTTATCCAAGTCTTTGATTCTGTTGAGTAATGCCGTCCTCAACATATCGGGCGTAACATCCTCACCAAATTCGTGATTAGACTCAAGAGAGAAGCAAATATCGTATGCGTGGTTATACTTCATATTTAATTATCCAAGTGTTGTTGCAGTTGTTCGCGCAAACGGATAAGCTCATCGTCAGACATATCCATTTCCTCGACTATTGTATCTGGAACAGTAGCCATTGCTATCCGCGCCATTTCTAAATAAGTGATCGCATCTTCTTTCATAAATTTAGATCTCCGATCTTCTATCTAATTCTTCAGCAAGAATATCGTAAATTAATTCAACATCCTCGTCGTTTTCGGTAATCCTAGGCCACATCCTAATTGTTTTGCCTTTCCTCTGCCATCCATCACCTTGGAAAAATCCACGTTCAAGGATTTGTTTCAACCTTTCGGTGTTAGAAATAATTTCTTTTGGTCTATGTAGTCTTTTCATTTAGTCCTCCAATTTTTTAACGTAATCTTTTTCGTCTTTTTTATAGAATTCAACCATACAGTGATTTATCTGAAAAGATGAGTCTACATAATAAGAGTCATGCGCTTCTGGTAAACCTACGTCTGGCCCCTCTGCAATATCAACAGCTTCTTCCCATGACTCTGCTTTAACTTGTAAAGTTCCTGTCATTTCCCACACGCAAGGTATTGTATATTCTTTCATTATATTCCTTCTCCGTAGGGAACTGCTTCTATTCTGCGGATTTCATTTTGTAGATTATCAATGTGGTATTCTTTTACCGCTTCATTCTTCTGCTCTACGGAGTCAAACTCTTTGTAGAGGTGGATTGTCTCCAGATGTAAGTCATCTTGAGTAAGGTCTTGAGCCTTGATAATATCAAGTGGGGTTGTACGCCCACTCCACTTATCAGCTAAATTGTTGTATGGACTTGTGAGTTGCTTCCACACGCTTTCCTCCATCATTGCCTTGGCAGTCCACCATATCTCATCCCGCTGCTCCCATGCGTTAGCTTCCCAAAGCATATACTTGTCGGCACGTTGCCAGTAGCTTTTAGAGTTGGGGTGGAAAGGGTAGTCGCCGTAGCTGTCATCAAAGTAAAGACCATACCCATCAAAGTCATAACGTGGGCTATGCCAATCATTACAATTAAAGTCACACTGTTCGGTAATGCCGAGATTGGCTCCACAAAATTGTCGCTTCTTTCGTGCTGGGCCAAGGGTTTTCTCGTTGTCCCATTCGTATGTGTACCCCTCGAAAGATACAGCCCATGTACCGAGCCTCATGTAAAGCAACTCAGATTCATCTATGCGGAAGGCGGGGATTCCTGTTTCAACGTGTTTCATGCTGCGTAAACTCCTTCGTCATTGAAGTAATCGTAAGCCTCTCCGTCTAGCTTAATATCTTCTTGGATTTTCACTACAGAAACTTTATCCAAGAAAAGTTTCTCATTTTCCCAATTCTCTTCATTGATTTCATCCAAAGTCATTGTGCTGATTGGGTTTGTATCGTAATCATCGGGAGCAATGAATTCTAGTTGTATGGTAATGCGTTTCATATTTGAATTATTTTGATTGTTTGAAATAACCCTGAATGACATCTTTTATCTCTTCATCGAGTTCTGATTTTTCAATTTCATGCACCTCTTCAGTTTTCTCATCGACAATAAAGATTCTCTTTCCCTCAAACGGGTAAGTTTTAAAGATGTGCGCGACTTCTTCGATTAGGTCGTTCTGGGCTGCTTCGTTCATCTTCATCGAGACTATATGAGGTCACTGGAATGGTCAATCTTTTTTTTCGTAATTAATCGAAATTTTTTTAGGGGTATAATTCGTCCGGTTTTTGAGTACCTTCTGGGTCTTGAAGCATTTTTTTTGTTATAGCAAAAGGGGAGCATCTACCGAGCCATACGTCACTTCTGCGTTTCAGTATTGGAGACTTTTCAAGAAGCGTACAACCAAGGTTATCAAATGGCCCTGTATAATCGTTGGGAGTCATTTCAGGTTTATGCTCATATATCCCAAACATCACACTTAACTCAAGAGACTCGTCAGGTTGCTCCTTGAACCACTGAATACCTTTCCTAGCTACCTCTTCTCTTATGGCTCTGTCTCTTTTAGCTTCAGGAGTTATATGGTCAAACTCGGAGACATCGACTTTTATTTTAGTCTCAAATCCCACCCCTTGAAACACAAACTCTCTGATGTTCGCCATTTTAAAATTCTACATTTTAGATTTTAGATCTTTTTTTAGTCTAATTATTTCGCGCCTCAAGTCTCTTTCACACATTAAAGATCGATAGGCAGTCCCTCTTATTTCATCCATTGCAGGTAGATAATCGTCTTTAAAACTTATCATGCCATTATTTTCTAATGACTTAATATACATCATTCCATCTCTATAAGAACCTCTAAACTTTATTTTCCACTCAGAATATTTGCCTTTGCCCTCTGGCATCTTTATCACGAATGTGGAAGGTGAAGTGCTGTGATCCCAATGTTTTTTTATTTGCATCTTATTTGGCTCGTCAGATTTTTCGGAGTTATTTTATTTAAACCAAAAAAAGGGGAGGCTTTCGCCTCCCCCTTGGGTTGGGTTGCCCTAGCTTTGGGACAGGGAATCCCAGTCAGGCTTGCGGAACTTGTATTCGTCAAGCCTCTTGAGAGTCTCTCCATTCATCCATTTAAAGACGGCATTGATTGTCTTACTGTGAAGAATGCGGCTTGGAGTAGACCCTCCACGGTATCCAGCTTTCGCTGCCCATCCAAGGATGTGATTCCTCAAAAGCAATATGGGATTACCTTCTTGAAGGTTGGTTCCAGTAACCAAGTTCTCAGTGAACTCTTTTGCTTTTTCAGGATAATAACAAGCGAACTCGCAAAGAGCATCTTTTACAGGGCCATATTTATGACCATTGACTCCATTCCTCAACAGGTCGATAACTGGAATAAAACTTGCGCCAAGATCATCGATTACCGCTTTTTGGTCGCGTACACTAACGACCTTTTTGTAGCTATATCGTTCAAGTGTTTTCACCAGCTTTTTGGACTGAGCCTGAACTTGCATATCCATTCCAAGAATTTTACTCAGATTGGTTTTTGTTCGGGATTTGCCCATGTCTGTCTTTTTGATAGTATTTGGCGGCAACCCCCAAGCTAAAAGGAGGGGGATCGTTACTTGGTTATCTTCAGGCAGATTTTCAATGGTGACACCAAGCTCGTTGGCGATGTGTTCATTAGCTTGAACCACTGCCGCTAGGCGATGTTGCCCATTTTCTAATCCTCCATTCTTATTTATCGTAACGGAATCTCCAGTTAAGGAAAAATCGTTATCAAGAATATCACAAGTATAAGTATCGACAGTAGCCTTCATAGGCTTACGATTTCCCACGTTGTGATAGTTAAGAAGGGTCAGTGCTGTCTTGTAGTCCATATTTACAAAAGTAGATTCTGGAACTTCAGACATGAAAGAATGCGTTGGTATTTCCTTGCCTTCGCTTTCAAGTTTCTGACGTTTTTCGTAGCAGCCAGTGTTGTCCTTCTTAAACATAAAAGAAAGAACAGACTTTATGGCCCGTTGTTTGGTTTTTGACGTATCGTTCATATTAAGAATTTGATTAATGCCGTAGGCATGATCTGCTTGTTATATAGCTAGTTAAATTTTGAGTCAACAGTTTTTTTGAGTTTTTTGTATTCAGTTCTGTTTACCCCTAAATGCTTTCTCATGTTACTTATTTGGTCTACAGATTTTTCGGGGAAAAACTTGGCTTGCAAGTCTCCTCTTGTCATAGAAGCACCGTAGTCAACAAGAATTGCTCTCTGCTCATTTGTCCAAACAGGCGGTTTTTTAAGGCCCATGTGCATCTTCTTTTGATTTATTTGCACGGGAGTTTTAGAAGGTATAAACTTTTCGCTTATTTCCCTTTGGTTGTAGTCTTTCCAAACATTTAAAAGTATTTGAGTTTCTTCTTCAGTCCAAATTTGATGTTTTTGCATTTTAATATAAAGGCCAAGTTTTTGCCTTTGCTCTTTTATACCTCTTACCGCCCTATGCGGCAAGAATTTTTTTTGTATCTGCTCCTCGGATAAGCGAGGCCAGTTATCTTTGATGATATTTAGTTCATTGGGCTTCCACCTAATGGACTCAAGGTATTTCTCGCTGAACATTGTTTGACTATGGATTTGTTTATTATTTGTTTGGCTTTAGTTTTATTGAACCAGTTTCCCACCCATACTTTCTTGCCTTCTACGTTCTTGTAGTTTTTAAGAAAATCTTTAGTTATCTCAAGAAAATCATCCTTTAAATCTCTCATAGAGTTGATGCTATTAATAAACGTAGGAATACCAAGCATCTTATAGTCCATTTTATCATCTTCGGTCATCTCAAGCCCACCTATTATCTTGCACTCTGAGACGCTGCCCATATTGAAGGAGAACCTAGAGTATATAATAACATCTAAAGGGTCGCCATCATCTGCGATAGTTTGAGGTATAAACCCATAATTAACTGGGTAATTCATGGCACTAATCAAACACCTATCTACCTTAAAGACATTTAAGTCTATATCGTATTCGTATTTTACGTTAGTACCCTTTGGTATTTCTACCACGCAGTTGACAACACTAGGGCATTTATTACCTAGTGGTATTTGATAATAGTTCATCGACTAATTCTATAACTGTCAGAGTCTTTGTGGAAAGTGCTAGATTCAATAATTATTGTATCTTCTAGCGCAATTAGTTTATGAGGTAATGGGGGATTTACTTCTAGTGATTGACCCTCTTTAATCACGCCTTCGTGTTCCTCGCCTTTTTGAGTGTCAATAAGTTTTACTTTCAATAACCCGCTTTGAACATAGAGAGTCTCCGTTTTTTCATAATGAAAATGGAGAGATGATTCAAAACCTTTTTTGATAAAAAGAATCTTGCCGCAGTAATCATTTGCCTCGTTGTTAGCCATCCATATTTCATAGCCCCAAGGCTTATCTACTTTTTTTACATTAGATAAATTGGCATCGATTAAGTCCATTTTAAATTTAAATGATTTTGATTATGTTTAAGTTTTGTAATATCCCTTACGGGTGAAGTTTTTAACATCTATCTCAGGCAGATGTCTATATTATTATTTGCCAGATGCAAATTTTTCCATCAAGCTAGATACCCCAATTATTTCAATCCCAACTTGAGTATTTACTTCGTCTGTATCTATTGAAACCATGTTGCCCTTCTCGTCTGAATAAACCATGACTGCTCCTACTTGGCCTTGGGGCGGGGCTACATAGATATACATAGAATCAGATTCTTCATCGTAACTGATTCTGTTATTGAAGTCGTACTCGTTGAACTCTCCGTCATGCGCCTTCATGATATTTTTTAGCTTCCTCGTAATCAGAGTAATGGTTTCTAGGCTGGTCTGAGTCAATAAATCTTTCAGGCATTAAAGGCTCGTATTCCACTCTTTGCCTAGCGCAAGTAAGATGCTCATAAGTTTCAGTGCGGGGCCGAACGCAAGCATCCATCTCAGCTTGTCTTTGTTGGCACTTCACATAATCTTCCTGCTGTTTGACGTAATCAAGATACATATCAAATATCTTATTTACGCGATCCTTATCGGGGGCGACCCACCAAGTAAAACGGAAAAGAATCTTGAAAATAAAAATCCTCAAAGAATAAAACATCCAAAAAGATAACTCACTATTATTTAAGGTCAACCATTTTTAAAATAACCTTTTTCATATTCCCACATGAGCCTGTTCATATCATCAAATGTTTCTATTTGGCTGTCTCTTCTACACATATGCTCATACATTTTTTTATCTTTAGACCATTTAATTCCATCCCAAAACTCAAATCCAGTATAGTCTCTTTTGTATATACAAGTATCTTCGTACCCAGCCATCATATACAAATATTTCATTTTATTTTCTTTTGCCCATTCTATTTCTTTAACTACGCTAAATTTGCCCATAGACATTTTTGGGTTGTGGTAATCCCAGCAGAATTGAAGCCCAGTGATTGATGGGCTATTATCGTAAGTTCTAACTAGAGTATAAGCCCGTAGAACTCCTTCGTGATAATAATGAAAAACTAATTTGTTTTCTGGATCTAATTCTATTTGATGCGCTGGGCCTCCTTCCCCTAAATCATCTATAAATCCTCTGTGAGCCATATACTTTTCATAAACGCCTTGTATTTCGTCTATGTCTGTATCGGAGTATTTCTTTACTTTATGCTCTACTCCTGTGCATCTATCTAAAATTTTTCTAGTTTTCTTGTTATACTTTAAAGTGCTGACATCTATTCTGGTTTGTCTGCCTTGAAACCAATATCTAGGATTCTTTTGAGTCCACTCATCTATTGCCCAGCCTCCCTCTAGAGCCTCTGTCTCTTCATGTGGTTCTATTTGTGCATAGACATTACAATAGATCAGACTCATGTCTGTCATCTTGCCAGTGATATGGTGAAAGAATATATTCATTTAGGGCAACAAATTGGACATTGCTCCCCTTTCGATTTATTGCAATCGCAGGTTTTATCTTTACTCTTTTTCATTTTTCTTCGCCCAAGGTCTAGGGTTACTTTTTGGACTGGATTGATAGGGGATACCGAAAGTTTCATTTCCACATACTCTTAAATCGTTAGAATCAAAATGTTTTACCATACCTGAATCGGCAAGGAAAACGATCCAAATGGTGTTGAAGTCTGGACTGTAATCTATGACTATTTGCGCCCACCCCTCCCCCAGAGGGGTTTCAACTGGTATAGGGGGGTTTAGCTGTATCATGCTCATTCCATGTATATTTACACGAAAAAAGCTATGAGATTACAACACGAGAAATAAAATAATACCTGTTACAGCAAGAAATACAAACAGTCCGAAAAGTTTTGCGTCTTTTGGAACCTTTCCCTTGTTTGCATTATGAGGCAGGATCATCAGATGTCACCATCCGCCTTTCGATAAGAGTCTTTCACTTTGCCGCCTCTTTTCATTTTGAGGAACATATTAACGCGAGCCATCGCCCAACCTCCTCGGCTCATATTTGGCCGATGACTTTGGGAAAATGCTCCTGCTCCTCTACGGTAAACTTTTTTAAGTTGACCAAGGGTTACTTTTTTAGAGTGTTTGGCATTGTGTTCTTTGACCTTATTTTTAAGAGAGGTTAAAACTTTCTCAGAGAAAGTAATTGATCCACCGCCTTTGCCAGCACTACCTTTGGGATTTTTAGATGATCCTTTTTTTCTTTCGCTAGGCTTTGCTGGGGTTTGTGCTGCGCTTTTAGGGCCAGATCTTTTAGCTGTGGAATCTTCGAGATCTAATTCCTCGCCAGATATAACTTCATCGTACTCTTCTAAAGACATCTCGTAGTTGGCAGTTACTTTGCCGTAATCTTTTGCCTTTTTTTGAGCTTTCTTGATCTGCTCTGCTGTTGGCGCACCCTTGTCGCCTTTCTTTCTCATTTTCTCTCCAGAGCCAGACTTAATTCTTTCTTTCTTTTTGCGGATATTCTCCCATAGACTAGCATAGTCTTGTATCTCGCCTTCTCCAGCTTCTCCTATTTCGCCAGTTTCACCTTTAGGCTCGCATTCAGAAGCATTGTTAGAATACTGATAAACCATGTAATCGTATGCAGCCTCCATCATGTGTTCAGACTTTGAGATTTTATCTTGCACCCAAGCCATTATATTTGCGTCCTTGGGCATTCTGGACATTAACATTGAAAGAGTAGCTGCTTTTTGCGCGATCTTTCTTAACTGTATTTCAGCCATGCTGACTTCGTGATCTTCGCTATCAGCTTTGGATTGTTTTTTCAAAATAGATTTTTGCAAAGCGGGAGGAAGTTTCTTTTGCTTCTCCGTTAAGCCTTTCTTGGCTTCGTCTTTATCTTCGTCTTTGCCTTTTTCGTCTTTGTCTTTTTCGGAGGTGTCTTCTTTATCTTCAGGCTTCTTGCCTTGCTTTTTAAGTATTTGCTTTTGCAGCGCGGGAGGCAGCTTTTTCTGCTTCTCTGTAAGCGCAGCGTCAGAGCAATCTTCTTCTGCGAATGAATGGCCTTCGTGAGATTTCATACATTCTTCTTTAGAGTGTCCAGCTTTTTGACAGCGACTCATGTACTGGTCGTGAGTTTCATCTTTAGAAGGCTTCATTTGAGCAGCTTCAGCCTCTTCGCAGCTACACTCTTCACAGCCGCAATCATCTTTTTCAGTTACTTCTTCGGTCACTGAGGCCAACTCAGGGTTCAGGGCAAGAAGTTCATCGTGATCGAAAATAGTCTCTCCATCCCACTCATACTGATTATCGACGATAGATCGAATGGAGGCTTCCACCTTTTTGCCTCCGCGCCACTGACGGCAAGACCAATAGCGAGCCTTCGTTTTAGGGCCGGGGTTATCACAGTTGTGTCTAGCTCTAAAATTCTTTCTACGATTAGGGTCGTCTCTTTTGATCTCCATATTTGGATCTCCAAAGTTCACTTTCACAACATTCCCTTTTTCGTTTTTTACATAGACCGAAAACTTTTTCGGGCCTTTTGGAGTTCTAAAAGGTTTGTTTAGTGTCTTGTTTTCGTTTGAAGATTTAATTTGGTCTGAGAAGTCTATAATCATTTTATCGCCCTGTTTTTCTAAATTAGCATTTGATTTGCTGTATTGAGAGTAGCAAACAGCCGCTCTTTGCTTGTTATCTGGAAACTCGTTCAACATTTTAGTGTCATCCATGCAGATGTTGACGAAATCGTCTTTTGACTGTCCTTTTCTTGGGGAAGGTAGCGGCATTTTTATCTCCTATTTGTAAATAGTTACACTATTTTTTGAGGGAAGAAAATGGATGCCACTTATTTTTTAAGATAAAAAACCTTGAGAAAGGTTTCTTTAATTGAAATATCTTCAGGAAAGTTCTGCATTTTAACTTTATCCCACCGAAATATAAAAAACATTGATAGGGCAAAGGGTGCTACAGTGAAGAAGCTCTCCATATGTTATTTTACACCTAGATTAGATTTATTACCTGTTTCTTTTCTATACAAGAAAGTTTTTTCTTGATCGTCTAGAAACACCTTTAAATTATCCATATCTATGGTGTAGCCTTGATTTAGATACTTCAATAATCTTTGATTATTTGGTCTACACCACGATTTATGAGATGGGTTTCTGATTAAGGTTTTGCTCATGCAAGACTCATAAAATGTAGGATGACTATAAAAATTCCCTTCATTATCCATTGCCGCCATTTCAATTGTATATTGAAAATGAGATATTGTTTCTTCTGGGGTTCTACCCAAGAATGGCATTGGATCTTTTTCTTCGTCCCAGCAAACTAAATCAATTAAACTCGGTTCCAAGTGTCCCACTGAGAATTTTTTACCTCTTGCTAAAGTTTTTTTAAATTCAAACTTAGAATCGCAAATATCAAGCGCTTTTTTAAAATCATCTTTATTTTTAAACCAAAAATCGACATCTTCAGGTTCGCTGTTTATCAAGAAGTCTCGTATGCAGCCTCCTGCAATCCAGCAGTCAATCCCTTCAAATAACTCGAAATAAGGGTCTAAGTATTCTTTTAATTGTTCCTTGTTCATATCCAGTTGTTAAAAGTTATAATAACATAACGAGAGCCTTTAGTCACGGGTCGCGCACCATGATAATGCGTAAACATTCCTTGATGAAATATCATGTATCCTGCCTTGCTTTTCACCAGTTTTTTTGCATCAAAAAACCAAGTGCCACCACCTTCAAACTGGTCATTTAAGGTCAGCATCGTTGTTACGCTACTAAAATCATGATGAAGCCCAAGGTGAGCTTGGTTGTCTGGAGTATATTTAGCAATAAAGCTCTCTGGACTAAACCTTTGATCTAGTTTTTGATCCCCTAAAATATCTTCAAGATGGTAAGCATGGATTATAGCTGGATAAACTATTTTAAATAAAACGTGATTATATAATATATCTAAATTACCTATGTCGCTCAAAAGCATATCATGAGTCGAGTAATCTTTATTTGTTTCTCTCTGGCCGCTATTCCAAAGGTTCTTTTTTTCTGCTGCATTGATTATTTTGTCGCAGATTTCTTCATTGAATAATTGAAATCCATAGCAACCATAAAAAATCTCGTCTAAGACGAGATCCCATTCCCCGTTTAAAACGGGAGCAGAAATAAATTTAGAGAAATCCTCAGTCACTTTTTTTATTCTTTAAATCAAAAAGCTCATCAGTTAATTTTTTATTTTCATTTATCCAAAAATTATTTAAAAGGTCAATTTCGTCGTTGAGCGATTCCGTGTAGCTCACTTGCGAAAGATACATTGATTTCCAATAGCTCATTGCTATGCCTTTTTGAATTGAGTTGTTGACATGGAGCGTGGTTATTTCTTCAGTTTGCCTTAACGATCTCTGTATATCATTATCATATTTGTTGTGATAGTAGTAGCCTGTGAACCACGTTCCAAGGCAAATCAAGCCAAGGAAAACAAAGAATCGTTCTTGTATTGTGTAGTTTCTCATTCTAAATCCAAAGTGTTTGTCCCTGCCCTTTTAACTAAGTCTAATCTTTCCTTTAGATCTTTAGGTAGCCATTTTTTAGCCAACTTCTCATTTTTTATCGCTTGGTCATACAGGAAACATATGTATTCAGAATTAATTGACCCAAGTAGCTTATCAAGGGTTAAGAAATAATTTTGGAGCTTCTTGTCCATGAGCTTGAATTGCCCTTTGTGCTGCTGCCCTTTGGATTCAATAATGCTTCTAACGCAAAATTGCATTGAGGAAAGTTGCTCGTAAGCAGTTCTTCTATTTCTATGTTTTGTTATCATTCGTAATTTTTCATTTTAGCCAGCCATAGCTCCTAATATCATAATTAAAATAAGTCCAAGGATTCCTAATCCAGAAATAACTAAAGTAGCTATTGCCGTGCTTATCTTTTTTACGTTCTTGTCTTTAACGATTGCAATAATAGCGACTACAGCACTTATGAATGCTCCAAAGCCGCCAAGGAGCATAACCATGCCAAATTTCGCAGCGGTTGCATCGTCAATCTGCGGTTCGATTCCAGTTGTTTGCGCGGTTTGCGCTGCTTGAACGCCAAGTGATACGGCTTTGAAAAAACCATAAAAAGATATTAGTCCTGAGATTAAAGTTCCAACCAAAGACACAATACCAATGGTGCTGTGTTCATTCGGTTCTTGCGGGGGAGTTATGTTATTTTCCATGTTCTATCAATGCTCCATCTGCTGTGTGGTCAATGTAATCGGGGTGAATCCATTTAATAGTTTCTGGAAACTCATCTTTTTTTAATTTAACCCAGTAATTAAAAATATGTTTTGGTGGAACCATTTGGTCTTTTACTTTTTCGTGAAAGACTTCGTACATAATTTCATTATGGAAAGGAACTATCAAGCTATGAATATTTATAAATTCAACTGCTTTTTCAAAACTCCAAAAACATAATTGTCCATTAATCCATTTTTCACCCACAAAACCCGCGCTTTCACTATGTTCGTGAAAGCCACCAAAAATACCCTTTTTATATTCTTCTAAAGGCCAATATTTCTGGTTTTGTATATAGCAGTTTACAAAGTAAGGGTATCTAAGTTTTAGATAATCTGTGCCTTTTGGGTAGTTGTGCAGGGTTTCTGCTTTAAGAGCTAGGGTCGTTCCCGCTGCAAGTGCTGGGACTGTTTTGATGAATTCTCTTCTATCCATTATTTGTCTCCTTTGTAGCCAAATGGCTTAGTTCCCCAAGGGTTTATGCCTACTGACACTCTTTCCCCCCTAACAACTGGTGATGCTCCATGCATTAGAATACTAGGGAAAATTATCATGCTATTGGTTTTTGGCTCTACCGTTAAGTGATCCGTGTAAAAAGTACCACCGTTGAGATTTTTAATCAAAGGATAATATACAATACTTATGAGCGGGTGCTTTATTTCTCCAGTTTCCTCAAAAAGAGCTTCGTCTTTGTCTACATGATGAGAAACATAGTCGGTATAATTATGATGCATTTCAAATCCTGACATATCAGACAGGTCTATGAAATCGTCTACTCTTTTTAGAATTTCTTTTACTGGTTCGTATTTTAAATTTAAAAAATTTTGCTCGTACCAAAAGTCCCCCAAGCCATTTGTTTCTGCATCATCGTAGTTATGATTTAAGATCTCCTCTCTTAGCTCGCCACTTAAAACATCATGTAAAATTCGTATCATGGACTACTCTTTCCAAGCTATCTCTATTAAATTTTCCCCAAAAAATTCTTTAGTGTATTTAACAGGGGTTTCAGGATCAAAAGCTTTACAAGTATAAACATCCACAGAAAAGAAGCAGGGCTTTCTATCATCCCAAGCGTAAATGTGCATACCACTTTCCTTCCAATGAACATAAGCGCACCAACCATAATCGGGATCATAGTTGCAGAAAGGAGCAGTTGCTTCAGTCATGTTTAGGACTTTAGTCATTTCACGGCAATACCTATCCATATCTTCAGGCTTGAAAGGGTTATGAAGAGTGCCTTCAATAACAATTCTTTGTCTGCATATGTCGGGAGCTAAGTCTTTCATGCTACCAATGTCTTATTACGTTCGCTATAATAAAAAAACAAGTCACTACATTAATTATAACGATTATAGTTCTAATCAACAAAGAAATATTCGCGTCTTTATTCTTTAAAATAGGAATATCTGGCGCATCATCGTCAGTCTTGCCGATGCGGTGGTCAACTGTCCTTGACCAAATTAACCAAAATCTTTTAAACATCTTTTAATTTTTTAATATCAAACCCATCTTCTTTAGCTATACCCTTTTCGAGCATCTCCACAAAAAACTCTCCAAGACCCTTTTTACTAACACGCTTGCGATTTTTTTCTTTTTTATAGAAATCGTCAAATGCTTTATTTGTGTCAAAGGTTATCGAGCAAGTCTCATCTGGGTTATCAACTATATCGTAAATGTAAATCCTTGGAAAATCACTAGCCATGACTTGTTCAAGAGTGCTGTCATTAAGGAGTACCTGTTTGTATTTTTTATTTGCTTTCATAGTCATCTTTTTGAACTACCAAGGATTCCTCGCTTGTTAAATCAATTAATTCTAATTTTCCGTCGTTATCCTCTATCACGCAAGTTAGACTTTCTACCCAATCTCCCGTGTTGACATAACTTATGCCGTCTACGTTTCTAATTTCGGCTTTGTGAATATGACCACAAATTACACCATCCACCTCTTCTCTTCTGGCATGGTCTATTAAGGCGTCTTCATATCTAGCTACATATTTAAC
>Ga0114932_10003685_pt1 | contig 14801 bp, 10 predicted proteins | sample 2SBtaG_2_FD_87286 | JGI IMG/M metagenome (GOLD analysis project Ga0114932, IMG submission 87286) | Deep subsurface microbial communities from Kolumbo volcano to uncover new lineages of life (NeLLi) - 2SBTROV12_ACTIVE470 metaG | ecosystem: Environmental > Aquatic > Marine > Volcanic ...
CCATCAATGAGATTGCCGGGCCTTCTCCCCATGCCATTCAACACTACTAAAATTAATGGACTTTATTGTGTTGGGGACTCGTGCTTCCCCGGTCAAGGTTTGAATGCCGTGGCTTTCAGTGGTTATGCCTGTGCTCACAAGATCGGCACAAAGCTTGGTATGAACAAATGGGAGCTGCCAGAATAATTACAAAAATAATTCTAGAAATTATGACGGCAAATTATCAAGACTAAACCTATAGCCCTGCTGGCGAACAGTTGTAATTCCTCCGCCATCACCTAGACCTGCTTGTTCCAGTTTTCTTCTAAGCGTCAAAACCTGCGTATCAACTGAGCGAGGACCACCGCTAAACGGCGGCCAAGCCATTCGTAGCAGCTCATGACGGCTTCTTACCATGCCAGGCGGCATCAACAAGGCACACAACAAAGCAAATTCCCTTGGACTTAGTTCTACAGGTTTCTCTCGCAAGGTGACCTGTCTGAGAAGTAGATGAACCTCAAGAGGACCAACAGCGACACGTTCTTGTAAACCAATTCTTCCTCTCTTAAGTAAAGTCCTGCACCTTGCAGCTAGTTCTTCCAAGCCAAAAGGTTTCCTTAAAACATCATCAGCACCATCATCTAAAAGGCCAACAACAGGTTCAACTCCTGTTCTTGCTGTTAGAACAATCACTGAACATCCCAATTGTTGTGCCAGTCGGAGAGCAGAGCTTTTTTCTAATAGCTCTGCACTAACTAATAAATCAGGTGATTGGTCTCGACATAGGTCAACGGCCTCCTCAGCTGAACCTACTGCTGCGGCCAGCTGTCCATCTTGCCTGAGCCTCTGAACCAAAACAGTTCTGAGAGTTGGATGTGGTTCTACAACAAGCACCTTGGATGGTGATTGTGTGGTTGCTTGAATAGGAGAAGAACCTGAGGGAGATCCTTGGATTTGCTCAGTAGCAAGCTGATCTGCAGGTATTAATGTCACAACTTAGAAAAGTAGACCCTTAGACTGGAAAAGATATTAAAGCAAACTGTTCGCTGACTATCAAGAATAGTCTCTGTCTTAGCAAACCATGACATCTTTTGATTCTCCAGAGGGTATAAAACACTTCCAATCAATTTGTGATGCCTGTCAAGAGTTAACAAGCCGATACCATAGTCCATCTGAGCTGAGGATCTATGCAGATGGATATTTGCATTCTCTCAGGAATTGCAAGCGATTAGGCTCTAGGGATCAAGAGAAGTTAGAAGCACTAATTGATAGATGGATTATGGATCCTTCAAGCTTTATTGGTCCTGATGGTGACATTAATAACCTCTTTTTCCAAAAAGAACCAGGCTAAAAATCAAAAGTCACAAGTTATGAAGCTAGTGCAATTTCTAACTTTTCTTTCAATTCTCCAGAGTTATACATGCTTATCAATATATCTGAGCCACCCATAAATTCTCCTTTTAAATAGACTTGGGGTATTGTCGGCCAATTTGAATATTCTTTTATACCCTCTCGGATTTCCATATCTGAAAGGACATCAAACGTTTCAAAGCTCATCCCCAATGAATTTAGAATTTGAACAACATTGTTAGAAAAACCACATTGTGGCATCAACTTATTGCCTTTCATAAAAACAAATATTGGTTTTGAATTAATTAAGCTTTCAATCTTTGAGCGAGTGTTGGAATCCATGACGGGAAAATTAATGAGGTGTTGAGGTTTTCAAGGCCAAAGCATGAATTGTTTCGGTTTTCAATTCATTTTTTAACGCACCATAAACAAGTTGATGTTGCTGTACAAGAGATAAACCGGCGAATTTTGCAGATACTACATTTACTTCAAGATGATCACCTCCTCCCATATCTATTACATCAATTTGAGCATCTGGAAGTGATTGCTTTATTAAAAGAGTAACTTCTTTGGCTGTAATCATTTTCAAATAAAAAATTAAAGTGAATAAGGAGGTAATAAATTCAATGTGAATGCTAGAGAATCAATTAAATAAATTATATTATCTTCTACCAACAGCTAACAAAGCCGATTGTTCAGCACTTCTCATACTTTTGGAAAGTTCAATATTAAAGTCATTTGTAGGTTGATTAAAATCCCTCGAAATAATTATTGGTTTAGAGAAACAAATTGATGCAGATCCATAAAACTTTGGGATAACGTCACTGTAGGCCAAACCTACTGGAACAATTTTAATTTCCAAACCTTTGTTAGAGGCTAGTTGAGCTAAGCGAATCAGGCCTTTTTTAAGTTTTACAGGCTCGCTAAGTCGATTTATCTTTCCTTCTGGGAATACAACTAATTGCTGACTTGAAATCAACAAATCCACTGCATATCTAAGAGTAGTTAAAGAAGGTCTTCCTTGATCAATTGGGAAACAACCCAACCTGTTTAAGAACCAACCTTGTACCCCTTTCATTTCTGATCTGGTGACCATGTATCTACAATCTCTATTTGTAATCCTTCTCCCAGCAGCCATAGTCAACATCAAAGCATCCCATCTAGATCTATGAGTAGGAGCAAGTACAACAGAACCACTTAAAGGTAAATTTTCACCACCAATAACTATTCTTCTTCGAAAAAAATTGTTCAAAGCAATATCTTGAGTCGCAACCATCGCTAGGCGACTCCAGAAAGGATCAACTCCAAGGCATATTTTTTTTTCTCTATGAAGAAGGGGCAAAAAATCCCTCTTTATCAAACTATGTAATGAAGTTAACTCCGAAAGCTTTATTATTAACAGTTGGACTGGGCAGTTACTCCAGCGGCTAAACCTTATTTTGCTTTTGATGAATACAATCAAAGTATATTTTAAATACCTATGGCAAGTCTTGGCGTAAACATTGATCACATAGCAAATGTCCGAGAAGCTCGTAAGACATTTGAACCTGACCCAGTAAAAATGGTTCTTTTAGCGGAATTAGGTGGAGCTGACGGCATAACAGTTCATCTAAGAGAAGATAGAAGGCATATTCAAGATAGAGATCTAAATCTTCTAAAAGAGACTGTACATACTCGACTAAATCTTGAAATGGCTGCAACTGAAGAAATGACTTCAATAGCACTTAATCTCAAGCCAGATATGGTTACATTAGTTCCTGAAAAAAGGGAAGAGGTCACAACAGAAGGAGGGCTCGATGTCATTAAAAACAAAAACAAATTAAAGGAAATAATTCAACGTCTCTCAGATGAGGATATTCCAGTTAGTCTTTTTGTTGATCCAGTCCAAGCTCAATTAGAAAATTGCGCTGAAGTAAAGGCCGCTTGGATTGAACTGCACACAGGTAAATATGCAATTACAAAAAACAAGGCAAGAGATTTAGAATTATCTATTCTTAAAGAGAACACAGCTAAAGCAAAGTCTTATGGTCTGAGAGTAAACGCAGGGCATGGATTGACATATCAAAACGTTGAACCGATTGCAGCTATTGAAGGGATTGAAGAATTAAATATTGGCCATACAATTATTTCTAGAGCCCTTTCAGTAGGTCTATCACAAGCAGTAAAAGAAATGAAAAGCCTAATTATCAATCCAAGAAAAGACAACTTCTTACTTTAAAGATTTTTAAATCGCATTTTGACTCTTGCTAACAATTTATCGAAGTAATAAAGCTGAATGGTTGGCAGAGATACTTGGACAGGAACTCCGATTAAACCCTCCTGAAATAACAGAAGAAGTTAATATTATCGTAAGTACATGGCCTTCAAGCAGATGGCTAAGTGAAAAACTTTCAATAATTAATAATATTAATGCATTAGTTAAATACCCTTTCCCTGGTACATATTTAAAAAGATTGGTCAAGAGAATTATTGGTATTGATCCTGATGAAAAAGATCCATGGGAAAAGAATCAACTTGTTTGGAATATTTTAGAATTATTACCAGAATTAATGAAAGTGGAAGAAGCCCAAGTAATTCGTTCCTGGCTAGAAATAAGCGATAAAAAAGATACGCAAATTAATCTGAATTTATGGGATCTAGCAAACAATATCGCAGAGACATTTGATGATTACATACTTTATAGACCTGAAATTATCAAGCAATGGTTAAGCAAGAAAACGAAGAAAAAATCTAGAGAAATTAGTGTTAATAAAAATATCCTTTGGCAAGAAATATTATTTAATTTATTATATAAAAAGATAAACAAAGATCCGTTCTGCATTCAAGTCGAAAAAGCTATTAAACGTTTAAAGAAAGATGATATTTCTAAACTAGATTATCCAAAAAACCTATATGTCTATGGACTTAGTAGTCTTGCACCATTGCAAATAGATTTAATTCAAGCATTTTCAAAGGTAATAAATATAAAAATTTATATAATTTCCCCTTGCAATGATCTTTGGCAAAGATGTGAAGCAAGAAGACTGCAATTTAGAAACACATGGAATACTCCTCCCGATAGGCAATGGTTACTAGAATCTCCAAGACTTGAAGCCTTCCTTGGACGGATGGGGGCTGAATATCAACAGTTACTAGAAGGGAGTGGTGAATATCAATTGGGAGATAGAAACGAGGAAGATATTTTTTCTCTTACAGCAGATATCGCCACTAATAAGGGGAACAAACCAAATTTATTAGAACAACTACAACAAGAATTATTATCCACAAAAAGTGAAAATATTTTAACTAAAGAAAAATCTGACAAATCGCTCCTTTTCCTTAAATCTCCAGGAAAGTATCGACAAGTGGAATTGATAAGGGACTATATATTACAGCTCTTCAGCGATAACAGGGAAATTCAACCTAGAGACATTTTAATAATGACACCACAAGTTGATAGCTATGCGCCAATAATTACCTCAGTGTTTAATAATATTGATAAAAATACTACTCAGCTACCCTGGGTAATCACAGATAAAAGTCAAGAAGATAAAGTAGGTTTAATACATTTCGTGTTAAATCTGTTTGAGATTTCCGTATCTCGTCTAACCGCATCAATTTTTGAAAACTTATTAATTAATCCAGCATTACGAACGCAACAGAATATAAGTATTGACGAGGTGAGTGACATAATCAAAAACCTTCAATCCGCTGGCTTTACTTGGGGACTTGATTCCTCAGAAAGATATGGGGAAGAAACTCATAGCCTATGTTGGTGTCTAGAAAGGTTTCTACTTGGTCTTGTTTTACCAGATAATCCAATTAATGGAATAAGCCATATCTCTCCTTATTCCGAGAATATTTCAAGTGCAGAGTTTATAAAAGCTTGGGGTATACTTTCAAAACTTTGTAATTATATCGATGTGATTCGCAGTAAACGTTCATGTAAAGAATGGATAAAACTTATAACATCGCTCGTAAAGGATTTATTTGGAGATGGTGGAGAATGGGCATGGGAAGAGCAACAACTACTAACTGTTGTTAATAATTGGGGTCTCATAACAGATAATTGTGAACTAGAAATTGATTGTCTAGTAGTTAAAGATATTATCACCAAAGCATTAAGTTCTACAAATGGCAAATTTGGTCATAGAACAGGAAAAATTACGATCAGTGCCTTAGAACCAATGAGAGCAATCCCTCATAAAATCATCATCATCATGGGACTAGAAAGTAGAACTTTTCCAAGAATAGAGAATAGAAGAAGTTTTAATCTCCTAGAAAGAAAAAGAGAGCTTGGAGATCCAAATCAATATGATAAAGACCGCTATTCATTGTTAGAAGCTTTAATCTCAACTCGTCAAAATCTTTTGATTTCTTGGAATTCAAAAGATGAAAAGACAGGAGAAGATCTTGAACCTCCAAGCCCTATTCAACAATGGCTGAATTACTTAAAAATTAAATTAGGAGACAATACCTTTAAAGATATTCTCATTGAGCCACCAGCAAATCCTCTTGATCATTTCAACTTTATAAAAACAGAAAATTCACAAATCATGAGTTGTGATAGGAAGAATCTAGAAGCTAGAGAATGGCTTGAAAAAGCAATCCCGACTAAAAATATCTCACTAGCATTACCGCTAAAGAGGAAAGAAATAAACGTAAGCGAATTAAAATCTTATTCCTTCGAGAAAACCAAAGAATGGTTACTCAATCCGCAAATAACATGGTTAAAAGAGCATGAAATTCAATCAAGAGAATTTGTCAATCTTATTGAAGACAATGATTTTCTGGAGCTTTCAGAATTAGAAAGATATAAACTTCTAAAACATCGACTTCAAAGTAGTGATCTCTTAAATATTAACCATACAAAAAATGACTCAAACTACTGGGAAGAGAACTATTCTGGCAAAGGTGTTTTCCCTCCAAAAGGCTCTGGATTAATAGAGAAGGATCTTCTTCAGGAGCGGTGGAATAATTTAATATCAGCAATATACGCTACCGGGAAAATCACGAAAAGGAGTATTGAGATGCAAGAGTTAGAGGGTGAATTTTACTTTGGAGGGAAGAATTTAATACAGATTGAAGTTGGAAGTTTAAAATATAAAACTCTTATGAATGGATGGCTAAATCATTTATATTTATCTGCAAATAGTTCATTTAATTATAAAACACTGATAATTTCTAAAAAAACAGATTATAGAAAAAAACTTCAATTCGAAGTAAGCAAGGAGATTTTACCAATCAATACGAAAGAAGCGAAAAAAAATTTAAGACAAATACATCGATTAGCAACCGCAGGAAGAAATAATTGTTGGCCCATACCACCAGAAAGTGGCCTGGATTATGCCCTTGCTACAAAAGACAATAATAAAAATGAGCAAGATTTATTTCAAAAAAAATGGGAAGGTGATTTATATAGGCAAGGAGAAAGAGAGACACTAGCGATGGAACTTTGTTTTGGCAAAAAATGCAAAGCCTCTACTTTTTTAGACTTTGAATCATTTAATGATGTGTTGATGACTCTCTATGAACCAATCCTCAAAAACACTAACTAACTAGCAACTAAAATGAAGCTTAAAAGAAATCTGTTTAAGGATATTATAAATCTCTTATCAAAATGGGGATTTAGTAAGCAGGGGCTATTTAATAATTCAAAAGGAGAGTGGTATTTATTTTCTCAAATAGTATTAATTCTCCTACATTTAATACCTCCCTACCCAGAAATAAAGCAAATCCCATTTTCAATAAATACTTTTTGTATAATTATTGGATTAGCAATTTCAATTCTAGGTCTATTCATTGTCATTAAAGCATTCATAGATTTAGGAGAAAATCTAACACCGCTACCTTATCCAATGAATGAAGCGAGTCTGATAAAAAATAATTCATATCAAAATGTTCGGCACCCACTTTATAAGGGATTATTATATATTTCATTAGGAATATGTATTTTTTCATTGAGTCTAATACATCTATCTCTACTCGTATCATTAGCTTACATTTTAAAAATAAAGGCCTTGAAGGAAGAAGAAAGATTAAAAATTAAATTTCCTGAATACAAAAAATATATCAAAGAAGTACCAGCTATTATAAAAAAAATAAAATATTTAGACTGGAGATCATAAATGTTAATTATAAACAATTTAAAACATCAAGGACAAGGAATAATTGAAAGCGAAAGGGTTAGTTCTTATTTTATTATTATACCTAAGAAATAGATATGACTAATATAGAATTGTTTCAACCGAATAAATATCCTTTATCGAATGGAATACGTCTAATAGAAGCAAGTGCTGGAACAGGGAAAACATTTTCTCTTTCTCATCTTGTCTTAAGATTATTAACTGAAAAAGAATATTCAATAAACGAAATACTAGTTGTTAGCTTTACAGAAGCGACAGCATCAGAAATAAAAGCAAGAATTATTGAAAGATTAATTCTTGCTTTAAAAATTATTGAATCAATAAATACAACCGTAAAACCCTATAAGATAGACAATGTACTAAATGAATGGGTCGACTTAAATATAACATCTAAAGAAAGAGCCTTATATATAGCATCACTACTCTTAGAAGCATTAGAGAGAATTGACAATGCAGATATCACAACAATTCATGGATTTTGCAGTAAAACACTTCGTAGAGAAGCTATTGAGAATGGAAATAATTTAAACCCAACCATCGAAAAAGATTCTAACTCACTAATAAATGAAATTGTTGAAGAATATTGGAAAAAAGAAATATTAGAAATAGAAATTTCAGAATTAAAAGGTTTATTTAAAAGTAATTTTAATCGTAAGAATTTGATTGAAGTTCTTAGTTCATTGGATAATGACCCAAATAATAGTTTTAAACAAACTTTTAATGACTTAAAAATAGAAGAAAGTCTTTCAAATCAATTAAACAACTATAGTGAATCATTATGGATAAAATTTACGACTATATGGGAAGAGAAGGGCCAAGAGCTTGAAGATAGCTTCAGAGAGATTGCTAAGGATTTAAGATCTCAGGGTATTAAAGATACAAAGCCATACTCATCCAAGCCCAGAAAAAATCGTTATGAGCTTTTAAGTAACTGGATTGAAGAATATAAAGAGAAAAAGCGACCATCATATGAAGATATTCAAAATCAAAATCTTATAAATGAATATTTTCATCCTAAAAATATTTACCAACTAGATATGAAGCATAAAATTGATTCTTGTTCAAAAGAAATGGAGCCAATTCTTGATATTATAGGAGATTTATATGATAGTCCAGGTGAATTCGTTTGGGAGCATGCTTTGTTATGGACTAAAAGAGAACTTGAAAAAAGAAAATCTAAAAAGGGTTTAATAAATTATTCTGATCTACTTAAATTATTAGATCCTAAAAACCAAAATAGTAATGCAATTAAAGATGAAGTTAATCATAATAATATCTATAAAAATCTAGAGCAAAGATATAAAGTAGCCTTAATCGATGAATTCCAAGATACTGACCCAGTCCAATTAAGATTACTAAAAAAAGCCTTTGGCAACCGATCATCACATCTATTGCTAATGATTGGAGATCCAAAGCAAGCAATCTATAGTTTCAGAGGTGGAAGCTTAAATACCTATATGAAAGCAAGAGAAGCTTGTGATCAAATTCATTTAATGAATGCTAATTATAGAAGTACAAAATCTCTAATTTTAACACTCAATAAATTATTTCTTGATGGTTTAATAAGATCAAATCTATCAACTCAAGAACTTAATCCATGTTCACAAGAAGATCTACTAGAACTAAATGGAATAAAAGAACCTTTTAAGATATTAAATCTAATAGATACTAATCAAAAAGTAAAAGATCAAAGAATAAAATTAGATTCAAAAAGCAAAATAGAGGATAAAATTCCGAAAGTTATTGGATCTTATTTGTTAGAGCTATTAAGCAATAATCCCAAAGATTTAAACCCCTCAGATTTTTGCATATTAGTCAATAGACACGATCAAGCTAAAAACATCCATAGCTATTTATCAAAAATAAGAATCCCTTCGCAACTCTTGAGTAATGAAAATATATTTACTAGAGAGGGTGCTCAAATCCTACAGATTTTCATTAACTGTATCGTCAGTCCGCATAATCAACAAAAACTTGCTCTACTAGCTTGTTCTGAGCTAATGCAATGGAAAAAGGAAAAACTTATAAAATCAAAAATTGATGGCGATTTTGATTCATTATCTTCGAAGTTCTATGAACTTTCAAAATTATTTCCAACGATTGGATTATTAGGCTGTTTGTCTAACTTTCTAGAAGGGAAATCAATAGCTGATCTTTCTAATAGAGGAACTTTATTAGGTGATCTTTACCAAAGCTCTCAGTTAGTAGATGAGCAGATCCATCGACAGAAGTTTAATGCATTAAGAGCATCACAATGGCTTAGTAGTCAAAGGTTCCAGTCAATTGAGCAAATACCTGAAGAATATCAACCTAACAGTGCCATTAGTAATAGCTCTGTAAACATAATTACAATTCACAAGAGTAAAGGACTTCAATTTAAAATAGTGATTTGTCCATACTTGTGGCAAAAGCCTCCAGATAGAAAAAGTCATTTATGGAAAGATAATCAAAATCTTTTGATTTCTAAAAAGTATAAATGGAATAAAAAATATAGTTCATACCAAGATTTTATTAGAAAAGAATCCTTAAATGAAGCAGAGCGGTTAGCTTACGTTGCTTTTACAAGAGCTAAAAAACAATTAATAGTCCTGTGGGCAAATGCTGCTGGTCAAGAAGGGAACCCTCTTTCAGGATTTTTATTTGGCTCTGAATCAATAAATCTAAAGATAGAAGACCATACAAAGGAAATGATGGAAAATTCATTCACGAAAAGAGAACTAAACGTTGATATTCAAGATATAAAAACAATTGAAACAAATAAGACATGGTCTCAACCTAAAAGTGAAGTCAAATTATCGCTTGGAGCAATTCCTACCCATCAATTTGAAAATAGTTGGGGAAGGTATAGTTTTTCAAAATGGATAACACATAAAAATGACGAATTAATTCTAAAAGACTTATCAGATGAGTTAAATGAAGATCATGAATTTAAGGGTGAAATTGAGGATATATCTTTCCAAGAAATTGATCACTTGCTTGTAGAGAAAGATAAAAGTATTGACAGATTAGAAGATCAAACATGGTCTAAAGAAAGTCCTATTGGTGAATTTCCAAAGGGACCTATAGCAGGAACTTGTCTTCATAAAATACTTGAAAGAATAGATTTCAATGATATTGAAAATCAACTAAAAGTTTCAACTATAATAGAAGAAGAATTAAATATAGTTAATATAAGTAATTCATTTATTAAACCAATTAATATTTTATTAAAGAGAATTGCAAATATCCCTTTAGGAGGTCCTTTAGGTAAATTTAAAATGAAAAATTTAAATACTAAAAGCTCTATCAAAGAATTAAAATTTGATATTCCAATTTGTCATGAAGCGAATCCAATTAATACTCTCGAATTATCATCAATATTTAAAGAAGATGTTCAAAATAAATATGGCTCAGACTACATAAATAAACTGATAGATCTAAAAATCAATAGCAGCGGTTTCCTAACCGGATCCATAGACCAAGTTTTTGCAGACAATCCAAATCATGAAATTGCTAAATGGTGGGTTTTAGATTGGAAAAGTAACTGGATAGGAAGTTCGCTATCAAAAGAGCATCGTTCTTCATGTGGTCCCTCAAATTATTCAATTTCCAGAATGGATGAAGAAATGTACCATCATCACTATCCACTACAAGCCCACATATATTTACTTGCTTTACATAGATTTTTAAATTGGAGGCTCCCAGATTATTCACCTCAAAAACATCTTGGAGGTTACATTTACGTATTTTTGAGAGGGCTTCCAGATAAAGAAGAGTTAGAAGAAAAGAATTTTCCTCAAAGGACTCCAGGCTTAATTGTCGAACCTGCTCCTATTGAAAGAATAAAAAAATTAGATTTGTTGATTAAAAGACAACAGAAATGAGATATTCCTTGGAAAAACTTTTTTCAACTGATTTAAATAAATCATTATTGGCTACTCTAATTCGCTATTACCCACCCATAGAGTCTAATGAAGCTTTAATAGATATTGTAAATGTATTAATGGATGGATTATCAAGAGGCGATGTTTACATAGACATGAAGAAAAGCCCTGAAAATCTTGAACTTAAATATAAAGATTGGCCCAGCTATCATATGAAAGCATTATTAGAGAGTGGCTGGACTAAAGGAGATAACTCCCCAATAGTTTTAGATGGAGATTTGATTAGTTGGCGTCGTACACATAATGAGATAGTTGAGACCATTCAAAAAATACTATTAAGGAATCAACCTATTAATAACCTTTCTAAAGAATTACCTGTCCGAATTGATGATAAGAATCTAGCGCATCTAAATATTCAACAAAAAGAAGCTGTTAACCTTGTTAAAAGTGAACAAATCATATTATTAAGTGGTGGCCCAGGCACAGGCAAAACAAGTACCATTCTTCAAATGCTTTTACAAGCACTAACAAGAAATCCGACTCTTGATATTGCAATGGCTGCTCCAACAGGGAAAGCCGCAAAAAAACTAAAAGATACTATTCAGGCGGGTATTGAAGATTTTGATGATCCTGTAAAGGATAAGCTTTCTAACATTCCTTCGAAAACATTACATAAATGGTTAGAAGCAAGTCCAAATGGCTTCAGAAGGAACTCTCAACGTCTATTAAAATTAGACCTCATCGTCATAGATGAGATGTCAATGGTTGACTTGCCAACCATAAATGGATTACTCGATGCATTAACAAAATCATGTCAAATAATCTTAGTAGGTGATCCTGACCAATTATTGCCAATAGGAAGTGGTGGTATATGGCAAATTTTGCAAGAGAAAAAAACGAAAACACACTTTCATGCAAACTCAGTCAAGCTAACAAAGTCATACCGAAACAAAGGTGATATCGCGTTATTAAGAAATACATTAAAAGATAAAGGAGTAGATGCGTTTTGGCACCTGCTTTCAACGAAAGAAGATTCAACAAATACACTTAAGTACCTTTCATCCCTAAAAAGTGTTCCAGATCCAGTGGCTAGAACTCTTGTCAGCTATAGAAAGAAGCTTAAAAAGTTAACAGAAAATTGTATTAATTATATTCCAGATGAAGCATGGCAATCGAGCATGGTTGAGGTAGAACAATCAGTTGAGATACTAAAACTCTTTAAATTTATAGATAATCTTCTTATACTTTGTCCGCAAAGGTATGGACCCTGGGGTGTAAATAAAATCCACGAGTTTCTTTTAGGAAAGAGATTTCAGAAGGAAGTACACAAGTGGGTAGAGGGAACACCAATCATGGCAAAAAGTAATCAACCTGAAATAGGTTTAGCGAATGGAGACGTTGGGATAATTATTGGCAACGGCGAAAAAAGACGTTTTTTATTTAATGTTTTTTCTGAGGAACAAAGACTAGTAACTCGATTAATAAACCCATCAAGGTTAAATAGATATGATGCGGCATATGCAATGACAATTCATAAAGCACAGGGGAGTGAAGCTGATCAAGTTCTTTTACTTTGGCCAACAACCTCAAAAGTTCCAGAAGAGAAGACTTTCAATAAATTTTATTCTGATGATTATGAAAAAAGAATGCTTTACACAGCAATAACTCGTGCAAAAAAACAATTACTGGTAATTACCAATAAAGAAGAAGACTTTTAATTATGTGCTCAACTTTTTCCTAAAAGGATTTTTGAAATGATAAAGTGAGTTTATATCCCTTTAACAAGGCGAGTCAGCAAAGCACGGTTATACACCGATCGGAAGTTGTCTGCCTAATTTGAAGGACAAAAAGGCAACCATTATTAGATGACAAATAAAAATCCACATGAGGATTCCTCATGTCCAGTAGAACAAGATGTTCTCGAGGAATCTACTGAGGAAATATTAGAGGAAAGTGAGCAAAATCCAGAAAATGGATTTTCTGAATTTAATTTTAGTGAAGAACTAATTCAAACAATCTCTGATAAAGGCTACTCATCACCTACTCCGATTCAAAAAGCTGCAATTCCTGAATTGCTTCTTGGTAGAGATTTAGTTGGACAAGCTCAAACTGGTACAGGGAAAACCGCCGCATTTGCGTTACCAATCCTAGAAAGGTTGAAAAAGAATGTTGGACATCCACAAGTTTTAGTTCTTGCTCCAACCCGCGAGTTGGCTATGCAAGTAGCTGAATCATTTCGAACATATTCGGCAGGTCATCCGCATTTTAAAGTGCTTGCAATATATGGAGGCTCTGATTTCCGAAATCAAATTAACACTCTCAGGAGGGGAGTCGATGTAGTCGTAGGGACTCCGGGGCGAGTCATGGATCACATGCGTCAAAAGACTCTAAATACTAGTCATCTGAGTTGTTTAGTTCTAGACGAAGCTGATGAAATGTTAAGGATGGGGTTTATTGATGACGTTGAGTGGATTTTAGAACAATTGCCAGAGGAGAGACAACTAGTTTTATTCTCAGCGACAATGCCATCTGAGATCAGAAGATTATCAAAAAAATATTTAAATAGCCCTGCAGAAATAACTATAAAAGCAACTGAATTGAAAGAAAGGCTTATAAGGCAAAGGTATATAAGCGTTCAAAATGTTTATAAAGTTAATGCACTTCAAAGAGTACTTGAAGCTGTATCAGAAGAAGGGGTAATAATATTTGCTAGAACAAAAGCTATTACAATCGTAGTAGCTGAAAAATTAGAATCATATGGATATAACGTAGCTGTTTTAAATGGAGATATTCCTCAAAATCAAAGGGAACGAACTGTTGAAAGATTAAGACAAGGATCTATCAATATTTTAGTAGCTACAGATGTCGCAGCAAGAGGTCTTGATGTAGATCGAATTGGTTTAGTAATAAATTACGATATGCCATTTGATCGCGAAGCATATGTTCATAGAATTGGCAGAACAGGTCGTGCAGGAAGAAATGGTGAAGCAATTCTTTTTGTTAATCCTAGAGAAAGATCATTTTTAAGTAATCTTGAAAGAGCTGTAGGTCAGCCAATTGAAAAAATGGATATTCCAGACAATGACCTTATCAACAATAACCGAATTAAGAAATTACAAGCAAAATTAATAAAAGCCGCCTCAACAGAGAGAGACAACCCAGAAGAGGCTAATATTTTAGAAGAATTAATAAAAAATGTTGAAAAAGAATTAGATATAGATCCAAAAGACTTAACACTTGCCGCATTAAATTTGGCAGTTGGATTTAACGCACTCCTTGAGAATGGCAATGAGGATTGGATAAGACAATCAGCTCAAAGGAATACAAGAAATGAGCGCAGGGATAATAATAAATTCAAGCAACGTAGAAGAGGTGATTTTGATAACAACAGGCTTGAAGATGAAATGGACAGATTCAGGGTTGAAGTTGGACATCGAGATAGGGTTAAGCCAGGAAATCTAGTTGGAGCAATTGCCAACGAAGC
>Ga0114932_10003687_pt1 | contig 14796 bp, 17 predicted proteins | sample 2SBtaG_2_FD_87286 | JGI IMG/M metagenome (GOLD analysis project Ga0114932, IMG submission 87286) | Deep subsurface microbial communities from Kolumbo volcano to uncover new lineages of life (NeLLi) - 2SBTROV12_ACTIVE470 metaG | ecosystem: Environmental > Aquatic > Marine > Volcanic ...
CAATTATAGTATTAGCACAAATGAATCTACACATATGGCACAACGAAACTAAATATAGAGCAGGTGAAGGAGATGGAAATCTTGGATTGACTCACGGATTGAATGGTATAAGAAATACAGCAAAAAATATTATACAAGACCAAGTTGAAGATGGTGGTAGGAAAGATTACAAGATAGATTGTATAGCAGCCGAGTTTAAGGATTGGGAAGTGAGTTGGTAAGTGATATTTTATCGAATAGTAGATAACAAACTTCATCCTGTAAAGGAAACTGATACTCTTGGATTTGAAAAATCAGAGGGTTTGAGAATACCTGATGAGTATTTAAATAAACGAGAGTTTATGGTTATGAGAACCGTACACGGAATCGGTGATTGGGGAATCATATCAGCAATTCCACGATTACTTAAAGAAAAGTATACTGATTGTAGGGTAGTTGTTCCATCTAAAAAACTTCTAAAAAAATTATTTGGTCATGTCCACGATAATGTTCATGTGGTATTTGATAACAATCCATTTGTAGATGAGTTTGTTGATGAGATAGATGGTGAGGTATTTCACGACCATTATCGGATATACGATAAAGACAATACCGACATTCCACTTATCAAACAAATGTTAGAGTTTTGGCAGTTTGAAGATAAAGAAGTAATGGATTCACAACCTGAAATGTACTGGTCATTTGAGGAACAACTATTAGGAGATGCAATTATTCAAAAAGAAAATCCTACTGATGGTGACTTTGGTTGTTTATTAATTTCTGATAGATTCGGTACTCAATTAGGTAAACATCATCAAGAAACTTATGATAGAGATGTTCAAAATTTTATGAATATATTGACAGAACATCAATTACCTTATTTTTATTGGACATCCAAACCTATTTCAGAAACACCCTTTAGTTGGATAAGTAAATTATTGGATATGAAACATATAGATTTGAGAATTCAGTTGTATATTAAATCAAAGGCAAAAATTAATTTATCAAATCAATGTGGAACGAATCAAATGATGGTTAGGTATTCAAAATGTTATGAATCACAACGACAATTTCCTATTGCACATAATTTTGTAGAAGGGGAGATTTATTTATGATTAGTATGTTACAGAATTTTGTTGTTACAAAACAAGAACGATTAGATACTTTGAAAGAAACTTTACCTGATGTAGCTAAATTTTTTGATATAGATTTTCATGTAAATTATAATTCTGATATAAATTTTAAAGAGGTATTATCTCTCTATGAGGACAATGTAAATAGTTTGACATTTTATAATGACTTGTCAGATGATTGGGGTAAGATAACCCAGAGTATGTTATCTGAGATAGATACTAAATATATTTTTATTATGCCTGAAGATTTTATTTTATCTTGTGATGATAAAGATTATTTTAATTCATTGATAGAAGAACTTGATAAATATGATTGTGAACATATGATAATGCATAGAATTGATTATGTTAAAAATTACGGAACAGATAAAAAATATTTTCATCTATATGATGAAAAGGACTATTTATTTTTATGTAATAGTGATAAGTATCCAACAAGTTGTTTGTCCTCTGTTGCAATATACAGAAAAGATTTTTTAGAACAATTCTTAGAATTTTATAATAGTCAAGAAAAACCAACAAGGTTTTCTTTAGCTACACCCAATTGTTATGAGTGGTTTTCATACAATAAGGTTGCTGAATATTCAAGAATTGGTGGAGTTAAAAATAGGTTATTTGCAGTACCAAAAGAATCTATAGTTAAACATTATGAACCGAATGATATAAAGGAGAGAAAAGTATGAGTACTTTAGTAACAGGTGGAACTGGATTAGTAGGTTCATCGATAAGTCAAGGTGTAAAACTTTCAAGTGGAGATGGAGATTTGAGGGATTGGAATCAAACTTTAGAATTGTTTGATTATCATAAACCCAAAAAGGTAATACATTGTGCAGGTAAAGTTGGTGGTCTTGGTGGTAATATGAATTACAAAGGGGAATTTTATTATGATAATATTATGATGAACACAAATGTGATTGAAGCATCAAGACAAGTTGGTGTCGAAAGATTAGTATGTTTTTTATCTACTTGTGTTTTTCCTGATGATGTAGAATTTCCACTTACCGAGAAGAAAGTTCATTTGGGTGAACCACATTTTTCTAATTATCCATATGCTTATGCTAAACGAATGGCAGATGTCCAAATTCGTGCATACAGAGAACAATATGGTATAGAATATGTTACTGTAATTCCTACAAATATTTATGGTCCACACGATAACTTTAATATAGAAACTGGTCATGTATTACCATCACTTATACATAAGTGTTATTTGGCAGATAAAAATAATACTGATTTTGTTATATGGGGAACTGGAAAACCATTAAGAGAATTTATATTTTCAAAAGATATAGCAAAATTAAGTGAATGGGCATTAGATAATTATACAGAGGATGAACCAATTATATTTTCTACATCAGATGCAGTACCAATTAAAGATGTCGTTGATTTGATTGTAGAGTATATGAATTTTAAAGGTAATGTTGTATGGGATAAAGATAAACCAGATGGACAATATAGAAAACCATCAAGTATTGAAAAATTAAAATCTTATTTACCTGACTATGAATTTACTTCAGTAGAAGATGGATTGAAAGAAACGGTAGAATGGTTTTATGAAAATTATGAGGTTCTTAGAAAATGAAGAAGGCATTAATTACAGGTATTAATGGACAAGATGGTTCTTATTTAACAGAGTTATTACTCGAAAAGGGTTATGAAGTACACGGTATATTAAAAAGAAATTCTGTAGCAGAAAATCAAACTGCAAGATTAGATGATTATTATCCAATTATAAAAGATAATTTATATTATGCGGATATGACAGATATGGCATCCTTAGTTAGAGTTTTACAAGAGGTACAGCCTGATGAAATTTATAATTTAGCAGCTCAGTCTCATGTAAGAATCTCATTCGACCAACCAATTTATACTACACAGGCTGTAGCGGTTGGTACTATGAATTTGTTAGAGGCCATAAGATTGGTATGTCCCAATGTTAAAATGTATCAAGCATCATCTTCGGAGATGTTTGGAAATTCAATAGATGAAGATGGTTATCAAAGAGAAACTACATCGATGAATCCAACGAGTCCATATGGATGTGCAAAAGTTTTTGGTTATAATTTGGTTAGGAATTATAGAAATTCATATGATTTGTTTTTGAGTAATGGAATATTATTTAATCAGGAATCACCGAGACGAGGTACTAACTTTGTTACTAACAAGGTAGTTAAAGAGGCAGTAAAGATAAAGTATGGAGTAACAGATAGGTTAATGTTGGGTAACTTGGATGCTACAAGAGATTGGGGACATGCAAAAGATTATGTTCGTGCTATGGTTATGATATTAGAACAAGATAAACCAAATGATTTTGTATGTGCAACTGGTATATCACATTCTGTGAGAGATTTATGTGATTATACATTTTCAAGTTTAGGTTTGAATTATAAAGATTATGTTGGAGTAGATGAAAAGTATTACAGGCCTGAGGAATTAAAACATTTGAAAGGTGATTCATCACGACTAAAATCAATTGGATTTAAATCAGAGTACACTTTCGAAACTATGTTGGATGAGATGGTCAGTCATTGGGTAGAGATTTATAAATGAAACACATTTTAATTGTAACTACGATTTATAGGTGTGGGGAGAGAATGTATCCAATCATACCTAAATTGTCTGAGTCTTACAAGCTCAGTTTATTAACATTATATCAAATGCATCGTGGTGGTAGATATAGTGGTTGGAATGGAACTACTGATATGAGAGATACATTTGATAAGGAGTATTCTAAATATTTTGAAAATCATTGGACAGGTGAAGTTTATGGAAAGGGATTACTTGATGTATCTCAATTTGATGCTATTATTCAAGATGATTGTAGGGATAGAAGTGGGTTGGATATTTTATACAGAGAAGCAAAAGAACAAGGAATTTTAGTATTTGGGAATCAACATGGTGGTAATAATTTTAATCCTGATTGGTCAAAGCCACCTACAGAACACGGTGGTAGATATCCATTAATGGGTATTGAATCAAATTTTGATAAGTGTTTTTTCTATGGTCAATATGAGTTTGATTACTATACACAATTTGCTGACAAGAAACACTATTTACTTGGTGGATTTCCATCAAATGATAAATTAGGAAAATATGAGAGAACTAACAAGCATATATTAGTAATAACAAATTTTCTTGGTAACAATCCAAAGAGAAGATTTAAGGGTAGAGAATTTAGTGAAAAATTTGTAGAAAATGTAGGACTAAAAGAGATACAAGAAAAATATCAAAGACCAGTGGTGGTAAAAGTAAAGAGTAGGTTACACGATGCACCATCTTACGAAATAGATAAGAAATATGTTTCTAATGTATTGTCTCAATTTGATATTGAAGGAGAAGTAGTTTTTGATGTGGAAGATGACAATAAATTAATTTGTGATTCAATTTGTGTAGTTGGAGCAGCAAGTACTATGATGTACAAACCAATACAGAAAGGTATTCCTACGGTTATGATTAAGGGAAGTGGGTGGAGTGATTTCTTTGGAGACTTTCCTGGTATACTTGATTGGGATAAAGAGTTAATTATCAGAGAACTTGAACGACAAGAAACAGATGGGAAGGATGTTAAGTATTTAGAATACATTATACATGGTTCATCTGATTATACTTCAACAGAAAAATATGTAAGTCATATAGAAAGGTTAGTATGAGTTTTAAAATTGTAAGTGAGTTCGAACAAAAAATAGCAAAATTTTATGGTTCACCTTATGCTGTTGCAGTAGATTGTTGTACACATGCTATAGAATTGTGTCTAAGATATAAAGAGGTAAAGAAATATACAGTTCCACCAAATACCTATCCATCCGTTCCAAATTTAGCACAAAAGATAGGAATTGAATTTGAATGGGAAGAACAAGATTGGAAAGATTATTATTATTTGGGTGGAACTAATATTATAGATGGTGCAGTATATTGGAAAAGGGATGGATATGTTCCAAATAGTCTTATGTGTTTGAGTTTTCAATTTAAAAAACATTTGAGTCTCGGTAGAGGTGGTATGATATTAACTGATGATTATGATGCCGCCCATGAACTAACACAGATGTCCTATGATGGTAGAATACCAGATATACCTTGGACAGAACAAAATATAAGTACTATGGGTTATCATTATTATATGACACCAGAAACTGCACAAAATGGATTAGATAAATTATCAAAGGCAATTGAAACAGAACCAAAAGAATGGAATGTAGATGATTGGCCAGATTTAAGAAATATGGATATATTTAATGATAAGTGATAAAGCAAATGTATTTGAATCAGCCAAACTCGGTGAGAATGTTAAGGTAGGAGCATACGCCGAAGTAGGTAGGGATGTGGTGGTTGGTGATAATACAAATATATCAGCAGGTGTATTCATACCTGAAAATGTTGTATTGGAAGATAATGTATTCGTAGGGCCACACGCAGTATTTACCAATGATAAGAATCCACCATCCTTTGGTGAGTGGAGAAAAGAAAAACCAACCATAGTAAAGAGTGGTGCTTCCATAGGAGCAAACTCAACCATACTACCAAATATAACAATAGGTAAGGGTTCGGTAGTTGGAGCAGGTGCAGTAGTGACCAAGAATGTTCCTGATGGAGTTACGGTGGTTGGGAATCCAGCGAGAATTTTGAAATGAAACTTTTGCATGTGGTTGGAGCAAGACCACAATTTATGAAGTTACATCCGTTGCTCAAGGAGTTAAATAAAACGGATATAATTTCTGAGGTTTTACATACAGGACAACATTTCGATAAAAATATGTCGGATGTATTCTTTAGTGATATGGGAATTCCAAAACCTAATTATAATTTGAATCTTCGTAGTTCATCAGTTTCCAATATGTTAGAAGAAATAACTAAAGTATTAGTTGAAGAAAACTTTGATTCTGTACTCGTGTATGGTGATACAAATTCTACATTAGCTGGTGCACTTGCTGGACGACAATTGGGATTGAAGGTTATACATTATGAATCAGGAGTTAGAAATTTAGATCCTGAAATGCCAGAGGAAATAAACAGAATTCTTGTAGATAGGATTTCCGATATATTATTGTGTGTATCAGTTGAATGTGTAGATAATTTATTAAATGAAACTTGTTGGTATGATTCAAAAATATACAATACGGGTGATTTGATGTATGATTCATTTTTAGAGTTTCAGAAATTTGATACTTGGGTGCCTGAAGATCCAGTAGTTAAAGAAAAATTTGTATATGTAACAATCCACAGAGCAAACAATACCGATGATGAAAAAAGACTTACGGATATCGTAAAGAGTTTATGTGAGATAAATAAAAGTATAAAGGTTATATTTCCAATACATCCACGAACCAAGAAGATGATGGAGAAATATTCTTTGACTCTTGATTTTGATACGATAGAACCAATAGGATATACAGAAAGTTTGGGTATGATACGAAATAGTGAATTTGTAATAACCGATAGTGGTGGAGTTGTTAGAGAGTCGTATTGGTCAAACAAACCAAGTATTCTTTTAGTTGAGAATCCACTATGGCCAGAACTCGTTGAACTTGATGCTTGTATAAATTGTGAATCAACATATGATTCAATTATGGAATCTTATAGTAGAGTAAAAGATTTGAATCCTAAGTTTAATTCAGATGTTTATGGTGATGGAAATAGTGCAAAGATAATAGGTAAAATACTTAATGGATAAAAAATATCTATATGTAGCAGGAGATAGTTTTAGTGCCGTAGGTGGAAATAGTATTGAAGAGCCATATGATGAAACAATTATACAAAATCGTAGGCAAAGGAATGGACTTCCAAGTTTAAAGTCGTTGGAATTAGAACAAGAAATGAAAAAAAATAATGAGTTATTTTTAATTGCTCAACAAAAGGAAGTAGATTCACAATGGACTAATCAATTAGCAAAATTATTAGATTTAGAATTAATCGAGGATGGTGGGGCAATAGTCGGTGGTTCTAATGAGAGGTCGGTGTTGAAATTAAAAAATTTTTTGTTAGGTGATAAGAGAGCAAAAGATTCAATTGTTATTTGGCAATGGACTACAACAGAAAGAGGTTTGGTTTTTATAAGAGAAAAGGCTATGTGGTTGACTACAAAAACAAGTGATCTTGGTTCTGCAAATAAAATACTCTATTGGAAAAGAACACCAGATGTTGCTGGTTATGAACAAGCAACAAGAAAATTAAATCAGATGAGTAAATCTGATTTTATAGATGCATATGATTTGATAGAAGAAACTAAATTACTTCATTCGTTATCTGAAAGTGTTGGAGCAAAATTTTTAGCATTTGATGGGATGGTTAATATTGAAAAATATTTAAAATCAGACAATAAAGAATGGGATGGGAAGGATAAAGTTTTTTATAAAAGAGAAGAAGGGGATGAGGATTTTATTAAAAACTCTGTTTCTGAAGTCACAAGATATGATAGATTTCACCATCCTGTTTTATTGGATGACGATTATCATCATATTAGAGTTAATCTTTTTATGGAACTGGTAAAAAATAATATTTTAATTAGACCACATGGATATACTTCTTGGTCAGAAGCATTAAATCATATTAAAGATTTAGATAGAGAAAATCCACAAGGTGCATGGGTAACACCTATATTAAAGGGTAAAAGAGGAAAAAAACTTGAAGATAGACGGAAAAAGTGTACATATGAAGAATATCTATCAGACCCGTATTTGATTTATGGATGGAGAGATTCTCATCCAGGCCATCAAGCACGAAAACTATTTGCAGAATTTTTAGCGGAGAAAATAAATGTTAGGTAAATATACAGATTTGATATTTAAATTCTTAGACAAGGGATATAAAGATATATTTTTTAATGAGTTGTCAAGTGAGTATAATCAATTAATTATTAGACATGATATTGATTATGATTGTGAGTTTGCTTACAAGATGGCAAAAGTAGAATATATTCTTGGTGTCAAGTCATCATATTTCTTTATGTTGAGTAATCCAATTTATAATGTTTTCTCTGAAAAAAACAAAAGATACATTCAAAATATTAAAAGACTTGGACATAATATATCTATTCATTTTGATTTTGATGTTGGAGATTTGGAAAAAGAAATAGATATTTTTGAATCTTTCTTCGATACAGAAGTTGATATCATAAGTATTCATAGACCAGATTTAGAATTGCTCAATCAAATTGATGTTGAACACACATACCTACCTAAATATTTTGAAGATATAAAATATTTTGCAGATTCAAGGGGTGAGTTTAGATATGGACATCCAATAGAAAGTGAAGAATTTAAAAAAAGAAAATCAATTCATTTGCTAATACATCCAGCATGGTGGATGTCAGATAAATCAAATCCTATTGAGATTATACAAGACATAATTGATAGAAATCATGAAATGAATAAAAAGTTCTTTAGGGAAAATTCTATACCATATAGGGAACATTCAAATGATTAAAGCAATATTTGGTTGTAAAAACACTACAAAGTTTTTGATAGAATCCTTATCAAAGAGAATCGACATAGATTATTTAATAACGATTGATGAGGAAAAAGGAAAGAAGTTTGATGTAGCAGATTATTGTGATTTAACAGAAACTGCAAACAAGTACGATATTAATGTTTATAAGTCTAAGACTTATAGTTTAAAGAGAAAAGAAGATATAGATTATATTAAGAGTCTAAATATAGATGTTGCCTTTGTAGTGGGTTGGCAAAGAATAGTACCTGGTGAAATCTTGGATAGTATGTCTATTGGTTCTTTTGGAATGCATGGTAGTTCTATGGATTTACCATTAGGTCGTGGTCGTTCACCTATGAATTGGTCTATCATAGAAGGTCGAAAGTATTTTTATACTAACTTATTCAGATACGATTCGGGTGTAGATTCAGGTGATGTATTAGATACATTTAAATTTGATATAACACACAGAGATACAGCAGAAACTATGCACTTCAAGAACACTTTAGCTATGAAGTATTTAATAGAAAGAAATTTAGATAGATTATTGAGTGGCCCACAGCATTTTACATTAAAGAAACAGAAAGATATTAAACCAACATATTATCCAAAGAGAACACCAGACGATAGTTTGATTGATTGGGAAATGGGAGTGTATGAATTAGAACGATTTATCAGAGCTGTTACAAAACCATTTAATGGTGCATTTTCATTTTTAGATGATAAGGTTATAATATATGACTCACAAGTTTTCGATAGTTCTGATTATGGATATGATAATAATCAAGTTGGAGAGATAGTGGTTGTATTTCCAAATGGTAAGTTTTTAGTAAAGTGTTATGGTGGATTATTACTTGTGAATGTTTATCAAATAAAAAATGATTTTATACGAGTTGGGAAGATATTTAATAATGGTGGAAGAAATATTAGTTATTTTAAAAGAAACAAGTTTGGTTATTTTGATTTAGAGGAGTAGTATGAGATTTGGATTGATAGGTGCTTCAGGTTATATCGCACCAAGACATATGGAGGCCGTCAGAAATGTCGGTGGTGAGTTGGTTACGATTCTTGACCCGAATGATTCAGTAGGAGTTATAGATAGGTATCATCCTAAAGCTACATACTTTAGTGAGTATGAGAGATTTGATAGAGAGGTTGATAGACTTAGAAGAATGGGAAAAGGACTTGATTACATTTCCATAGCATCACCCAATTATTTACACGACGCCCACATTAGATTTGCACTAAAGAATGGAAGTCATGCAATATGTGAGAAACCATTAGTTTTAAATCCATATAGTATTAGGTCTTTGGAAGAATTACAAAAGGAAACTAATAAGAAAATATATCCAATTTTACAATTAAGATTACATCAGAGTATTATTGATTTAAAAGAAAAGGTCGGTAAGAAAAAGGATAATAAAGTAGAATTAAATTATGTAACACCACGAGGTAAATGGTATCATTATTCTTGGAAAGGTGATGAAGTAAAATCAGGTGGAATAGCAACTAATATAGGAATACATTTCTTTGATATGTTGTTGTGGATATTTGGTGATGTAAAAAACAATTATGTTTCACATCATGGTACTCATAATACAAGTGGTTATTTAGAATTAGAAAGGGCTAATATAGATTGGTCATTAAGTGTGGATGAAAGAGATTTACCACACAAGGATTGGAAAGCATTTCGTACCATAAAAGTAAATGGAGAAGAGGTAGATTTTTCAGATGGATTCACAGATTTACACACCAGGAGTTATGAAGAAATATTAAGTGGTAATGGATTTGAATTAGAAGATGCAAAACCAGCGTTGGATTTGGTTCACAAGATTAGGAACTATAAAACATAATACTTATTGACGAATAAGGAGAAATAAAATGTCAGAGCAAGAAGAAAAGTTAAAGTTAATTGAGAAAGATTTAAAAGGGAAATCTTTAGAAATAGAAAAAGGTGAAAAATTACTTTCTAATAAAGAGAAAGCAATCAATTCAAAATTAAATATTATTAGTAAAGGTGAGTTATTTTTATTGGTAACTAAATCTATAAACGATATTTTTACTACTTATGAAGCTAGTATGGGTAGTTCTGTTGGATGTAAGGAGTTGATTGCCAATTTAATTGAGGCCAAAAGTAAGATTGATGATCAATTAGTTAAAATGGGTCCTGGAAAATTAATGAAGAAATAGAGATATGGATTTATGGAACAGATTATGTCGAAAACATGATTATGTTAGTAAATATTCAACGAAAGATTTAATAGTATATTTACCAACGAGAAGTAATCCCAAAGGACTTATTAAAACTCTTTTGATGATGCGTGAGAATTGTGATTCTATATCAAATTTTGATGTTTTGGTTATTGTTGATGATGATCAAGTAGAGATGTATAGAGACGAAAAAAATAAATATATCAGAGGCCCTGTGGACATGGAAGATGAAGAAGATTTTATTGCTGATTATGGTGGATACGAACTATATGAGAACAGCCTTTTTGATAATATTATTTGGTCTTATTCAAAATACGACCAGGGAGCAGATTGGTGGAATATATTTAATATAAGAAATGAGTTCTTAAAGGAGAATGATTATTATTTTGATGCATTATGGACAGATGATTTCGTTGGACTTTCTCAAAGTTGGGATAGTAATATTGTTAGTAAAAAACATTATTTTGAAGATGATATTTTTACATTACACCAATCAAAGGATGGCGGAGGAGAAGGGAGATTCTTGAAGGGGTACAAAGCGTGTTATACAGGTACTAAATATTATGCTGACCACGAGGCAATTTGGAGAGAGGCGGAATGTTTACCAGTTACAACACGGAAACTGAGTTTAATGGTTAATGAAGCAATAAAACCAAATTATTTGACTTCTCAAGGTGAAATGTTAGTTGCATCAGTTATAATGATTCTCGATAAAGAATACGGTCACAATAGACTTGTTAATGGTGATTATTCTTGGGATCACTTTATACATAATTCAAAACATAATACATTGCCATCTGCTGAAGTTGGAATAGGTGGATTTAAAAATAAAAGGGCTTGTTTTGATAATTGGACACTTAAAGAAAATTTTAGTGTTATAAGACCAATAGTTGAAGAAATAAATAGGATTATATATGAACAAGAATAATATTATTATCTATGTTTCTTCACGAAACAATTATGATATGTTAAGTGGAGAGGTATTAAAAAATATCAATACAGAAGGATTTGAATTTATTAATGTAGATGATAAGTCATCACCCGAAGAAATAGAAAAGGGTAAAAAGATTTGTCAAGAGAATGATATAGTATTCCTTGAGAATGAAGTAAGAGGTGTTCAACATGCAACCAATACTCTTATTAAATTTATTAAAGAAAACAGACCAGATTGTAAATGGATATTTTGTTTTCAACACGATTGTTATCCGTTGACAGAAAACTTTTTCAGTAGAATATCTAAATTGGTTGATGATGGTAAACTCGATGAGTTTGGTACATTAGGTTTTAATAGAATCGATATGGGAAAACATACTAAACATGCATATCAAGATTGGAAAAGTGGAAATAGACCACTTGGATTTGTAGGTTTAGCCCATTTGTCTATACATGATAAATCAAAAAGATGGTTACAACCAACACGGAATAGGTGGTTATTAGATAATAAGGATTGGAGAAAACCATTTAGTATTGAAATAATTGCTTGGACTGCCATAGGAATCAATGTAGATTTGTGGTGGGATTTGATAGAACCAACAGATGAGTATCATTTTCATTTGTGGGCACCAGATGTATCGATGCAGTTTTTAAATCATAATATACATAATGTGGTGTTACCAAGATTATACATTATGAATAGACAAGAATTAAAAGATAAGTATGGGATAGATGTTAATTCTGCTAAAGGTTCACAAGATGGTAACGAATATCATTTTGGACATTATAAACCATCACATACTGCTTGGAAAAAAAGATGGGGTTGGGAATATGATACACCATCTACGATACCTGTTAATATGGATGGTTATGAGGAAACTTTAATTGAAGAATTTATTACTCATAATACCTATTCAGGACCTTTAAAAACATTTGACTTGGGAGAGTATTAATGAAAATATTAGTTACAGGAGCAGCAGGATTGATTGGTAGTCATTTGTGTGATAAGTTATTAGAAATGGGATGTGAAGTAGTAGGAGTTGATAATCTTTCATTTGGAAAAACAGAAAATTTACCTGAACACGAAAACTTTACCTTTATAGAATCAGATTGTACAGAGGACTTTTGGAGATTATCTAAGAGTTGTATGTGTGAAGTAAGTTGTGATTGTGATTTAAGTGGATTTCATTATGTATTTCATTTAGCATCAGCAAAGAAAACATACCCTACTGATACAGAAATATCATTAGACCAAGTTAAAACTTCTTCTTGGGTAATGGAAAATAATTCTAAGATGATTAGAAGTGTAGTTAAATTTGTAGAACAAGATAAATCTAAATTAATATTTACTTCCACATCTGATGTTTATGGACATCACGAAACATTTAGGGAATCTGATGGAGTATCATTTGACAATCCACATATTGAAAGACAGACATACTCATTAACAAAGTTATTTGAGGAACAATACATACTAAATAGGTTTAAAGAAGGTACTTTAGATTCAAGTATTGTTAGAGTTTTCGGTTGTTTTAGTGAGAGGTCAAATTCAAATGGATGGAGTGGTGGTCATATTCCACTTTTCATAAAGAACGCATTAGAAGGTTCAGACATTACAATTCACGGAGATGGAAAACAGACAAGAAGTATGGCATATGTTGGTGATATAGTAGATGGTTTGATATCAGTAATAGATAATTTTTATTATTGTAATGGAGTTATTTTAAACTTGGGTTCAGATGAAGAAATGAGTATATTAGAACATGCCGAAATGATAAAGGAATTAACAAATTCAAATTCTCAATTGGTGTTCATTAGTGAACAAAAAGCACACGGAAGTTATAAGGACATAAGAAGAAGAAAACCAAATTTAACAAGGTCATCTAATGTTCTTGGTTATAAACCAAAGGTATCATTTAAAGACGCCCTAAAAAAGGTAATATCTAATGTCAAATAAAATGTTGGTTGTTTATAATACTTGTGGTATTGGAGAGAAACCAAATGTAGATGGTTGGATAGGAAAATTAGAACCATTAATTGGTGATGAATTTGAAGGATTAAGAATTTGTCATTCTGATTGTGGTTCTGATGATAAATCTTTGGAAAGAGTAAGGGAAAGATTTGGTGGTTTAATTAGTCATTATTATGTTAAAAACCATTTACCAGTTCATATAACTTTTAACTCGTGTGTTAGAAAATGTGTTAAGAGATATGGTGAATTTGAATACTATGTTCATCTGAGTTCTGGTACATCATTGGATGTCAAATCATTGAAAAGAATATACGAATGGTTGATAGCAGATAGTAATGTAGCTAGAGTTGTGATACCAGCACAAAATGATAATTCATCACCAACAGATTTTATTAAACATGCGTTATTAGTAAAGAGAGAAAAAAATATAAAATCAAAATCACATAGAATAGAACAATCAAAGAAAGACCAGATATGGGATACATCAAAAAAATATGTATTAACTCCTGGTAAAAGATCAACCAATCACGCATCTATTATATCTAATGAATGGTATAAGAAGTTTGATGATAAATTACATCCTGACATTTATAACGGAATAGGAGTGGAAGGTACATATTCTTTTTTGGCAACATCTATACATAAACAAAATGTTATAGTACCAACAGATTTAATTGATGAATATGTTCCAAATGAAGAAATTGAAGGTACTTCCGACAGACATAATATAAGAGAAAAACGAGTAAATTGGATGTTTGGTAAAATTAGAGATTTAGAGAAGATAAATTTTAAAAATCACCATCTTGGGTTTGTTACTGATTTACCTATGAGATATAGACTTGAACCAAAAGTAATGTACCAACAAAGAAATATAAGTGATTATGATCCAGATGTTCCCAAAATATATGAGGGATTTTTTGATGAAGATGGATACTACATAGATAAGTCAAATGAGAAATTTTTATATGATAATCTTTGTAAAGATTTATTTTTAAATGACGATGAGTTTGATTATGATAAGATAGATTATGAGATGTGGGAATGAAGATACTTTGTATCACACCGATTGACCACCTTGATGGTGTACACGAGGCCCTGGCCGCCCGTGATAGTGAATTTATTTATGAGCCAAATATTACTAAACAA
>Ga0114932_10003695_pt1 | contig 14780 bp, 9 predicted proteins | sample 2SBtaG_2_FD_87286 | JGI IMG/M metagenome (GOLD analysis project Ga0114932, IMG submission 87286) | Deep subsurface microbial communities from Kolumbo volcano to uncover new lineages of life (NeLLi) - 2SBTROV12_ACTIVE470 metaG | ecosystem: Environmental > Aquatic > Marine > Volcanic ...
GTGGGAATGCAGGAATGGCTGTTCCCTTTCAAATTCCCAGAATGAAGCTAGGAAGCTTGCCAGACCTTCCCGAAGGGCGAGTTTAAAATGTCCGTACTCTTTGTTGTGTTACCTTGATGTAGAGCCACTATACCTGCGGCAACACGCCGCGATTACGAACATTTTAAATCTCGCTGCGTGGGTGATTATCTGTGCGGATTGGTATCTTGCCGAATTGTGCGGGTATAGCCTTGCGCTAGCTCACTGCCGAGGCGATAGAAGAAGTACACGATTCGCGTCGTCAGCATCAACATCTTTTTCTCAAGTAAAAAGCCTGCTCGTAAAAATAGCAAATCTTTATACAGAACAAGTAGTTGATGATCATGCGCTGTTCACTCGTGCGCTGAAATAAAGATATCAATAAAAAGCGTATTTTTTACCCGACGAACTGTTGTCATAGACGTGTCGTTGGCATTACTTAACACCTATATTAGCTTTTGGTTAAGAGTTAAAGGTATGAGTAAACTTACCTATAGATGATAAGAACTTGATATTTAAGTAATATTTTAAAAACAGCTTGAATAAGGTTAAGTCATTCCTATCCATTACAAATGCCCTTAGTGTAGTTCAAGCAATAAGAAAATTGCGCTTCACATATCACTCTGTTTTTTCTATTTCGGCAAAAGCAGAAGCAGTATTTATGTGAATTAAAAATAATGAAAACTACAAAGGGAAAATGACGTGAAAACATCATTAACTTTACTATCTGCAGGAATCATTTCTGCACTTTCTTCAACCGCCATCCAAGCTAACGATTTAGTCATTAGTGGTGTTATCGATGGACCGTTAAGCGGTGGTGTTCCAAAAGCAGTTGAACTTTTCGTAGTCAATGACATAGCAGATTTATCTACCTATGCCCTTGGAACTGCAAACAACGGCGGCGGTACTGATGGCGAAGAGTTTACGTTTCCAGCTGGTGCGTCTGCAAGCGCTGGTACTTATATCTACGTAGCATCAGAAATTGATGGATTTACTGCGTTTTTCGGTTCTGCACCAGACTACGATACTTCATCAATGGGTATTAATGGTGACGACGCTATTGAGCTTTTTAAAGATGGCAGCGTTATTGACACGTTTGGCGATATCAACACCGACGGTAGTGGCACCGCGTGGGAGTACCTAGACGGTTGGGCATACCGTACGTCAGGTCAAACAGCAAATGGCGGCAGTTTCGAAGCATCTAACTGGACTTACAGTGGTGTTGACGCGCTTGATGGCTCGACCACTAACACTGACGCTGCAACGCCGTTTCCAGCGGGTACATTTACCACTGAAGGTGGCGGTGACGTTGTAGAAGTTCCAGAAGAGCCTGCTGTTGAGCTAGGTATTTGCGGTGCAGACGCGACACTTATTAGTGCTATACAGGGCAGTGAAAGCAGCTCTGCTGAAGTTGGCAATAACGTTATAATTGAAGCTATTGTAACTGGCACACGTGCTGGCGGCTTCTTTGTCCAAGAAGAAGCGTCTGATTACGACGCTGACGACGCCACGTCTGAAGGCTTATTTGTAGAAGGTTCTGTCGACGTTGAAACAGGTAACCTGGTTCGCTTTTACGGTGAAGTAGAAGAAAACTACGGTATGACCACACTTGCTATGGATAGTGATGTGGCTGCACTTGATTGTGGTACAGCGGATGCTGTAGCAGCGGTAGAACTTTCTATGCCGTACGAACTTGACCTTGAAACCGTTGAAGGTATGGTTGTTAGCGTGACTGATGCAACAGTGACGAGTACAAACAACCTGTGGCGTTTTGGTGAAATCGTTGTTAGCGATACAATTAAACGCCAACCAAGCGACGTAGCTGCGCCTCTGTCAGAAGCTTATACTGCGGCAGAAGAAGCGAGCGAGACAAGCCTTCTTACAATCGAAGATAACAGCAGCTCGCAGTACCCAGATGCACTTAATTACTTCCCTACTTTCAGCTACGCTAATGCCATTCGCATTGGTGATTCGGTTTCTGCTGCTGGCCCACTAAACTATAGTTTTGGCACTTACAGAATTAATCCAAGCGACGTTATCGAAGTAACGTCTTCTCGCGAAGCAAACCCAGTGGTTACAGAAGGCAACCTATCTATTGCTACGTTCAATGTGCTTAACTACTTTAATGGTGAAGTAGATGCAAATGGCGACGTAACTTTCGATTATGACGAAAACCGCGGCGCAGACGATGAAGTGGCGTTTGAATTGCAACAGGGTCGTATCGTTGAAGCTATCGTTAACCTTAACGCAGACGTTGTCGGTTTGATGGAAATCGAAAACGATGGTTTTGGTGAAGATAGCGCTATCCAATCTCTAGTTAATGCTATTAACGCCGAACTTGGTGAAACCGAGCAATACTCATTCATCGCAACCAGTGATGGCAGTGAAATTGGTACGGATGCGATTACTGTAGGCTTGTTATACAAAGCTACAGTAGTGACGCCAGAAAATGATGCCATGGTAGTTGCTATGCCAGAGCAACAAATTGATGAAGATAGCCTGGCACGCATGCGCCCAAGCCTTCTTCAATCGTTTGTACACACTGAAAGCAGCAAATCGTTCCTTGTTGCCGTGAATCACTTTAAATCAAAAGGTTCACAGTGTGCAGAAGATGTGGCAGAAGCGCCGTCTGAAATTACCACGATTCAGGGTAGCTGTAACGCACTTCGTGTATCGGCAGCTATCACATTAGGCAACGCGCTAAGTGATGAGAGCCTGCCAGAGCGCAAGGTTATCTTAGGCGACTTAAACGCTTATAGCGCTGAAGATCCAGTAGCTGTACTTACCGATTACACACCTGAGTCTCGTGGATACACTATTACGACTGCGGTCAATACAGGTATGGATGAAGGCTCGTCAGTGGACGTAGAGTCTAGCTTCGGCTATCACAACTTGGCTGAAGAGTTTGATGCAGAAGGCTTCTCATATTGGTTCTACGGAACTGAACAGGTGGGTAGTTTAGATCACGTACTAGCAAGTGAAGCTATGCTTGCAGACGCCATTGACGGTGCTCACTGGAACATCAACTCAGTTGAAGCTTACCAGTTGCAGTACGATCAAGCGCTTCGTTATTACCCAGATGAAGACGGTTACGCCTTTACTGATGTTGGTCCATTTAGAAGCTCAGATCACGACCCATTCATCGCAACCTTTGACCTACAAGCAGACGTAGTTGAAGAGGAAGAAGAAGAAAACAATGATAGCTCAGGTGGAGCAATGGGAGGAATTCTTGCCCTGCTAGCTGCAGCGATTGGCTTTCGTCGTCGTTCGACTACTGTTAAGAAGTAAAAAGTGAAAGAATGAAGTACACGCTTAACGGGTGTGCTTCATTCACGTAAAAAAAGCTGCCTCAATGGAGGCAGCTTTTTTGTTGGTACTCTTTTCAATAACAGTCTGTGTAGTAACCGTTATGCTTTAACGGCTACCACACCGACTAAGTCAGCAGCGTTACTGTCATCCACCTCAATGGCGATTCGGCTTATATACTGATCGCGCTTTTCAGCCTGGGTTGGCGACAAGTCACTACTTAAAAGAAGCTTCGCCGCTTTATGGGCCGCTTCCATCTGCTCGTCTGTTAAATTATCCCCTAAGTGGATTTGAGTAATAACTTTTAACAAGCTCAGTGCAACTTGTTTGTCTTTAGGGGACAGTGTTAGTGCCTGGCGTAAATTGTTGAAGGCTGGCGACAACCGATTCTCTTTGTAGTTAACCGCAGCCATTTGCTTAAGCTCTTTTGTGGTAAATTGAATTTCAGTACGTTCAATCGACTCTTGATTCAGGTATTCATTTACCACTTGAGAAGTAAACGTGTCCCCTTCAATTTGCTTTCTAAGCTTATCTAAAATACTCACACAGTGTTCACGCATTCCTAACTCGTGAAATGCTTTCATTTTATCGAGGCTATCTTCCATCGAGAGTCCGTCGGTAGATGCCGAACGATCCTTCATCAACTTTTCAGCCCCTTTTTTGTCGTCTCGCAAGCACAAGACACGCGCTTTTACGACGTCAATCTGCTCGCCAAGCTGAGACTGCATGCCCTTTTGTTGTTTCAATTCTTCCAGTTCAGATTCTGCGCGTTTCATATAGCGTTCGCCTTCCGTACTGCCAAGGCTTGTGGCTAAATCAATGGTTGAACGAATAACATTGAGCGTTAGATGAGGTGAGTCATGGATAGAATTTTTAGCAAACTTTGCCATATTTTGAACGGCTGAAAGTTGCCCTGCCTTATCGTGGTTCAATCGAGCAAGATCCCATAACCGTTTGTTACGCTCAATATTGCGAGGTGCTAGCCTACTCGCCTCTTTCATTTGTTCGTAGGCAATATCGAACTGCTCTTTCTCAATAAAATACTGAGCAAGCAAGTCAAAGGTTAAGAATCGCGTGTCGTGGCGCTGCAATAAGTCATCAACCAGTAGCTGGGCTTCTTCTAATTCATCTTGTCGAAGCAACGACCGGGTTAAACCAATGTGAACCCACGCATGATCCATGCTCTGCAATAAGCTTCTAAAGTAGTCTTCCGCAGTGTGATAATCGCGAAGCTGCAATAAGCAATCACCAATTAAGCGTTTAATTCTGGTGTGATACTCCGATAGCGAAGGATCTTTTAACTGGCGCTCTGCATAGTACATAGCGGTGGAATAGTCCCCCACCTGCATACAATGAAGCATTTTATGTAGCTTTAATCTTATTTGGATAAGGTATTCCAAACGCAGCTCAATTTTGTTGCGCTGAAGAGGTTTGACCCAAAAGTCATCCGGTTGCAATTCAACAATACAATTAACCAATTCAGGCGATGTCTCTGCACTGAGAAAAATGACCGTGGTGGTGTCGTTGATGTGATTGAGGTGTTTTAATTCTTCAAAAAGGTGAAAGCCATCTTTGTCGTGACTGACGTTAAACGCCAGTAAAACAAAGTCGTATTGTCTTGCAGCACATAACCTTTTCGCGTGAAAGGCATTAAAAGCACTGCTTACGTTTTTTATTCCAATTTCATGCAAAGCTGATGACACTACATCATGTACAAGCCCCTGGTTATCGATAACCAGCACATGTAATTCTTCTCTTGGGGTTGGGGCAGGTATTTTTTCCAGCATTTACCAATCACTTCTAACGTCTTTTCCCTAAGCGTCGTAATAGAATACTTGCTATTGCGACGGCACAATGTTGCGCGAGCTGTGCGCGAGAGGAGCTGGCCCATAATTCAAACCAGTTTTGTAATAATAGCGCGCATACAGCCTAAACTTATTATACATAAGTCTTGGTTTTTAGATACACGTGCGTTTCACAACGTGATTAGTGCTTTTATCGAGGCGGATCAATCGCGTCGTTAACGCTTCCGTTAACCCTAAACCAACCTGCAACCGAGTGACGGCTGCGGGCAGCAGGTAATACTTCATGAGGGAATTGTTCGCTCAAAAAGACAACGAAAGTACCTTTCGTTGGCAGCACTCTTGTTCCAATTAGATCACTTTCATCAGCGTAGAGCACGAGTTCTCCCCCATCTTCTGAAGTCCAGTCGTCATTCAAATAGGCGACTAAAGACAACACGCGATTGCCCTGGCCTTTAAACGCATCTACATGGCGTTTGTAAAATTTACCCGGCTCATAGCAGGCAAAATGACTTTCAAAAGAAAAAAGCCCCATAAAGAGCGAACGATTTACATACTGCTGCATGGCTTCACACCATGAAAGCCACAAAGCGCCTTCGCTAGATGAACCTGTAATCCAGCAAATCTCGTCCCCTCTAACTTTTTCAGCTTTTTGATAATTCTCTGCGCGACCAATACCTGCCGCTTGATATTCAGCTTCAGAGATCGAACGCTGGCAGGCCAAAAGTGCTTGTGTAATGAAATCAGGTAAACCATGCTCTTGAATAGAAAAGCCTTTCGTGACTAAGTCATCGACGATATTTTCAAATATGGCTTCATCGAAAACGTGAAGAGGCTGATACGACGCAAGTTGTTCTCTATTCATCAGAGCATTTCTACCTTTGAGCGGTTAACTAATCGTGTAGTTAGGAGCGGGTTGTGTATGTTAAAAAACTAGCGAACTTATACGCGGGGTTGAATCCTATAGCAATTGCATCACCACGCATTTTCCGCGCTATTTTTTTATCGATAAAAGAAAAATTATTTGTCGTTAAGAAGTCGCACGCTTCTTGCTTATTTAATATCAATTTTAAAGTGAGCAAATGACGGTAAAGGTAAACTAAATCAATAAGTAAACCGAGGTGTATATTTTAAGAGGGTTGATTGAGAGACTTTTCTTCTGCCCTTGTTTCCGTTGCCATTACGTCTGCACATACGGATTGTAATTAACAGTTGAAAAACGCATGGCAAGGCGGTTTAGTAAAGATATATGCAATGTACGTACTAAAATTTTTAGCAAAAAGAGTAACCCATGAGTCAAGATCAAACACAAATAGAAGAAACGGAACATCATCTAGACTTAAGAAATTTGAGACTGGACGACTACAACGATGTTAAAGCGTTAATGGATGAGGTATACGCCAACGTTGGAGGCGCATGGCCTTACTCTAACTATAAAGCCCAAGTTACTACATTTCCCGATGGGCAAATATGTATTGAAGATAAAGGCAAAGTGGTCGCTTTCGCCATTTCAGTGATTGTAGATTATGACCAGTTTGGGGATAAACACAGCTACGATGAAATTACGGGTGATGCTTATTTGACCACACACGATCCTAACGGTGATGTGCTTTATGGTGTTGAGGTAATTGTTTCACCCGAGTATCGAGGTCTACGCCTTGGTCGTCGTCTCTACGAAGCGCGTAAAGAGCTCTGTCGTAACTTGAATCTAAAATCCATTATGGCGGGCGGTCGAATCCCGAACTATAAAAACCATGCGCGTGAGCTGTCGCCTTATGAATACATTGAGCAAGTCAAGCTCAAAGACATCTACGACCCCATTTTAACTTTTCAACTTTCAAATGGATTTGAAGTCAAGCAAGTCATGTCGGCTTACCTTCCAGAGGATGAAGCCTCACAGGGTTATGCGACGCTACTTCAGTGGCACAATATTTATTATGAACCGGGCACGCCTTCGCTCATCGCCAGCAGGAAGACCAGCGCACGAATCGGATGTATTCAATGGCAAATGCGTTACTTCAATAATGTAGAAGAGCTTTTACAACAAGTAGAGTACTTCGTCGATGCCTTGTCTGACTATTCTTGCGACGTTGCCCTGTTCCCTGAGTTTTTCAACGCGCCATTAATGGGCCTGAGCCCGTCAGATTCATCCATTGATGCAATTTGGCATTTAGCGACCTATACCGATGAGATTTTAACTGCCGTGTCTCATTTGGCCGTATCGTACAATATTACGATTATCGCAGGTTCTATGCCTGTGGTAGAAGAGGAAGAGCTCTATAACGTCAGCTACATTTGCAAACGCGACGGCACGATTGAAAGCCAGTATAAGCTTCATCCAACACCTCACGAAAAAGAAGATTGGATAATGAAAGGCGGAAACAGCCTTAAGACATTTGATACCGACTTCGGCAAAATCGGCGTTTTGATCTGCTATGACGTGGAGTTTCCAGAGCTTGCGCGTATTCTTGCCGATCAGGAAATGCAAATTTTGTTTGTCCCCTTCTGGACAGATACCAAAAACGGTTATTTGCGCGTGCGACGCTGTGCGCAGGCTCGCGCTATTGAAAACGAATGCTACGTGGCAATTGCAGGTAGCGTAGGTAACTTACCCAAAGTGGACAACGTAGATATTCAATATGGGCAAACCGCGGTTTTCTCGCCAAGTGATTTCGCGTTCCCACATGACGCAATTGTCTCTGAGACCACGCCAAACACAGAAATGACGCTCATTGTTGATTTGGATTTGGATAAACTCACTAAGCTTCAAAATGAAGGCTCTGTGCGGAATTATCTTGATAGAAGACGAGATTTGTATCGCGTTGAATGGATCGGCGATAAGCAGTAGCGCTACGCTTTAAGGAAATTCTCGGATTTTATGGCTTATGTATAATTGACATTGAGCATAAGCCGTAGAATTTCCTTTAATTTAGCGATAACATGCTTTAGCGCGCAAATATAAATGTGCTGTCTTCTTATTGAGTTAAAGCATCTAAATGCGATGAAGTTAGTACTACATAACGAGATTATAAATTTACTATGGCAAATAATTCGAAAAACGATGAGTTTCCAACCATTAGATTGGATGAAGAAGACCGTCGTGATTACCAAACAAAACGTCAGGCGGCGCCAACAAAAGCAACGCCTCCACCTTCATCTGCCCCATCAGCAAACCGCCAACCCTCTGGTGGTGGAAACGGTAATGGAATCTGGGTTGTATTCGTTGCCGTCATCGCCTTAGCCGCCTGTGGTGGTTGCTATTACCTGTACACCATGCTTGAGCAACAAAAAGTGGTTGCTGAGCAAGCGGAGCAGCGCATATTACAGTTAGAAAACAAGTTATCTGCTACAGGTGAAGAAATTGGTGAATCTACTGTTGCCCTGCAAGTTAAAGTTACTGAGCTAACCAACAAGACAAACGAGCTTTGGGAACAAATGGATAAGTTGTGGGCGTCAGCTTGGCGTCGTAATCAACAAGAGATTGCTGATCTTGGCGACCGCGTAGGTAACGTTCAAAACGCCTTGAATAAGAACATCAACTCAGTTTCAGAAAATGTAAAATCGCAAGCAGCGGCCATTGGCTCGGTTAAGAATCAACTTGCTTCGTTAGCTGATGAACTGCTCGCTGTTAATGTTCAACTTGAGCAAGCAGCAAGCGATAAACAAAGCGCTCAGCAAAGCGTACGTAATTTAACCGACAAACTGTCTGTGTTAGAGCAACGCAATACGACCTTATCTGGCCGCATTACCAGTTTGGAAAACGAAATTCGCGATATAGCAACCAAAGTAGTATCTAGCGGTGGTTCAACGGGTGGAAGTGGTTCGGCTCCTTCAGCTGCAGGTAACCAGTAAACCAGATTAAATCTGTTGCAATAGTATACAACCGAGAATAAAAACCACGGTTTAACGCATAAAAAAGAAAGGGGCGAATCGCCCCTTTCTTTTTGCCGTGATAATATTGCCCTCTTTTGAAATCTATAGGACCTAATGCGCAATGAGTGAGCAAGCGCCCAAACGTTTAAATAAATATATTAGCGACACTGGCCTGTGTTCTCGCCGTGAAGCGGATAAACTCATTGAGCAAAATCGCGTTACCGTTAATAACCAACCACCTGAACTGGGTACGAAAGTGGGGCCTGGTGACACTGTAAAGGTAGACGGTAAAGTTGTAGGTGCCGTTGCCTCAGACAAGTCAGATCGCGTATATATTGTCTATAACAAACCCATTGGTATCACCTGTACGACTGAGCGTCATGTCAAAGGCAACATTATTGACGCTATTGGTCACAAGGAACGTATTTTCCCCGTAGGAAGGTTAGATAAACCATCGGAAGGCTTAATCATTTTAACCAGCGATGGGGACATCGTGAACAAGATCCTGCGCGCTGAAAATGCTCATGACAAAGAATACGAAGTTACGGTTAACCAACCAATCAGTGAGCGCTTCGTCAACCGTATGTCTCGCGGAGTACCAATTTTAGGAACCGTAACGAAGCCTTGTGTGGTTAAACCCACGGGCAAAAATACATTTACCATTATTCTAACTCAGGGTCTTAATCGACAAATCCGCAGAATGTGTGAGTTTTTAGGGTACGAGGTCACCAAACTAAAACGAACCCGAATCATGCACCTTGAACTCGGCTCACTAAAACCTGGCCAGTGGCGTAACCTAACAAGCCGTGAACTAACTATTATGCAAAATGCAGTTCGCTCTTCTACAAAAACAGCGAGCAAAGTTGAGTTGCGTAAATAAATGAAACTACTACATTTAGTAGTAGTTTATTGATAAGACAATTTAAGACTTTGAAAAACGGACATTATCATTTTTTTTCGGTAAAGGATTTTCCCCCTAGTGCTGAAATATTGGCTAACTACGATGTATTTTTCGTGGTGGCTTCTGTTGTTATTGCAATATCTGCTTCCCTTTTCTCTTTCGTTCTTTCTGCGAAGATGTCGCAAACAGAATTACAAAATGAGCGAGCATTATTGCAGATGAGCGGATGTTTGAAGATAAAAAGCAAAACATACCGTCGAACTAACGCGTAGTACAAACACAAAGTTAATTGGATGGCTTCATACATGTACTAGGGTGTATTGCACTTCGCTGTACATTTTTGCAAAAAAAAAGCGCCCATTGGGCGCTTTTCTTGAAACCTAGTCTTATCGACGTAGACCTAGACGCTTGATAAGGTCAAGGTAACGCTCTGCGTTCTTGCCTTTAAGGTAGTCTAGAAGCTTACGACGTTGGCTAACCATACGTAGAAGACCACGACGTGAGTGGTGATCTTTCTTGTGATCAGCAAAGTGACCTTGAAGCTTGTTGATGTTGTGAGTAAGCAAAGCAACTTGAACTTCTGGTGAACCAGTGTCGCCTTCTTTAACGCCGTACTCAGCAATGATTTTTGCGGTTTCTGCTTTAGTTAGTGACATATCATTCTCCTAATATTAATGCTTCGCCGATCACTAATTCAGCAAAGCGGAATGAGCGCCGTATTATAATGACGTTTACAGACTTAGCAAGCCATAAACCGTCTTTATTTACCGGCGCAGCTACGATGGATAAACAACTCGACGTTTTGGGTTAACAAACACTTCTTGTTTAGGGATACCTTGGTCTTTCGGGTCAAGAACCCCTTCCCCTACACCTAAGAAAACACCACTGGTATCGTCGCCATGGTAAACGCGGTAAGACACGCCTTCACCCAGCGCTTCGCTACAAGTCCCTTTTACAGATTGGCCGTTATCAAAACGGTTTCTTTCAGCGTCGTTAATGGTTACAAAGGGCAAACGACTTACAGCGGTATCCATAGGAATCAATAAGTCATCCAGCGCTTTAAAGTCACCGTCTTCCAGTGATTCCTGAATTTCAATTAACTTATCCAGCGAGACCATTTTATCCGTAGGATAGTCTGCTACTTCCGTACGGTGTAAGCGAGTCACGTAGGCGCCACAGCCAAGGTTCTGACCTAAATCATCTACGATAGAGCGAATATAAGTGCCCTTGCTGCATTTAATGCGCATTTCTACAAACGGCAGTTCAATACGCAGTACATCTAATTCATACACTTCAATATCACGAGGTTCACGCTCAATCTCTATACCTTGACGTGCATAGTGATAAAGTGGCTTACCTTGATGTTTAAGCGCTGAAAACATGGACGGGATTTGTTTACTCTTACCTAGAAACGCCAAGCACGCATCACGTACTTGTTCTTCGCTTACATCAACAGGCTTTTCTTCAACCACTTCGCCATCGGCGTCAGACGTGGTGGTGCGAACACCTAGTTGAGCAGTTACCTCGTAGGTCTTTTCTGCATCCAGAAGAAACTGAGAAAACTTCGTAGCTTCACCCAAGCACAGCGGCAACATGCCACTGGCAAGTGGATCAAGTGCGCCTGTATGCCCAGCCTTCGCAGCTTTGTACAGCCAGCGCACTTTTTGAAGCAGTTGGTTAGATGACCCACCAAGCGGTTTATCAAGCAATACTATGCCGTTAATCTCACGGCCTTTACGACGTCTTGCCATTTACTCCTGCTCTTGTGGATCGTCTTTATCGCGCTTTGACTCATCTTTTGCGATGGTCTGAGACACAAGATTAGAGATACGCATACCTTCAACAATCGATTTATCTTCAAAGAAGTGAAGATCAGGCACTGAGCGCATGCGAATACGTTTAGCTAGAATACTGCGGATAAACTTTTTGTATTCTGCCAGTTGTTTAATTTGCGCTTTACCTTCTTCTTCGGTGCTGTTGTAGATAGTCACAAAGATTTTTGCATGTGCTAGGTCGCGCGACACATCTACGTCAGAAACCGTGATCAAGGGCATGTTGCCAACGCGGTGCTTGTATTCATTTTGCAGAATGCTCGCCACTTCTTTATGGACTTGCTGAGCGACTCTGTCGGTACGTGAAAATTCACGGGCCATTATACTCTCCTTTCCTTATTTAACGCAGGGCATGCGTGAAGCCTGTTTACTGTATACAGACAAAAACGGGAGCACTCGGCCCCCGTTTTTCACATGCCGAATTAACTAAGGCAATTAAATTTCGCGCTTAACCTCAACGATTTCGAAGACCTCGATTTGGTCGCCTACTTTCACGTCGTTGTAGTTCTTAACGCCGATACCACATTCCATACCGTTACGTACTTCTTGTACGTCATCTTTAAAGCGACGCAGTGACTCTAGTTCACCTTCGTAAATTACTACGTTGTCGCGAAGTACACGGATTGGGTTGCTACGCTTAACGTTACCTTCAGTAACCATACAGCCCGCAATTGCGCCCAGTTTCGGTGACTTAAATACGTCACGTACTTCTGCAAGACCAATGATTTCCTGCTTGAATTCTGGAGCAAGCATACCACTCATGGCCGCTTTCACTTCGTCAATTAGGTTATAGATAACGCTGTAGTAACGTAAATCAATTTCTTCAGCTTCTAGTACGCGACGCGCTGTTGCATCGGCACGAACGTTAAAGCCTAGTACGATAGCGCCTGATGCAGCCGCAAGGGTTGCGTCAGTCTCAGTGATACCACCTACACCACTACCTACAATGTTCACTTTTACTTCAGAAGTAGAAAGCTTAACAAGTGATTCAGAAATTGCTTCTACAGAACCCTGTACGTCAGCTTTAAGTACGATGTTAAGTTCGCTAACGTCACCTGATTCCATGTTCGCAAACATGTTTTCAAGTTTCGCTTTCTGCTGACGAGCAAGTTTAAGTTCACGTTTCTTCTGATGACGTTTCGCTGCTACTTCACGCGCTTTACGCTCGTCTTTAACAACGGCTGCGTCTTCACCCGCTACCGGAACACCAGACAGACCAAGTACTTCCACAGGCGTAGAAGGACCAGCAATCTTAATTTCATTACCGTTTTCGTCACGCATTGCACGAACACGGCCGTATTCTTCACCACAAAGTAGAATGTCACCAGCGCGTAATTGCCCTTCTTGAACCAATACAGATGCTACTGGACCACGGCCTTTATCAAGGCGAGATTCAATAACAATACCGCGACCTGGGCCTTCAGCTACTGCTTTAAGGTCTAGAACTTCAGCTTGTAGAACGATAGCTTCAAGCAGTTCGTCTACGCCCATACCTGTTTTCGCAGAAACGTTACAGAACTGGTGCTCACCACCCCACTCTTCTGAGATAACTTCTAGTTGAGATAGCTCAGTTTTAACGCGATCAGGGTCAGCTGTTTCTTTATCCATTTTGTTCACTGCAACAATAAGAGGTACGCCAGCAGCGCGAGCGTGCTGTACCGCTTCTTTCGTTTGAGGCATTACGCCGTCATCTGCAGCAACTACAAGAATAACGATATCCGTCGCCGTAGCACCACGAGCACGCATTGCGGTAAATGCGGCGTGTCCAGGTGTATCTAGGAACGTGATTTCGCCATTTTCTGTTTCTACTTTATATGCACCAATGTGCTGGGTAATACCACCGGCTTCACCGTCTGCAACTTTCGCGCGACGAATGTAGTCAAGCAATGAGGTTTTACCGTGGTCAACGTGACCCATGATGGTTACAACAGGTGCACGAGTGGTTTTTTCACCGCCAGTGCCATCTGCCAACAACTCATCTTCAAGCGCATTGTCGTTAACAAGCTCGTACTTATGGCCCATTTCTTCAATCACTAGTACCGCAGTATCTTGGTCTAGTACTTGGTTAATGGTTGCCATCTCGCCCATCTTCATCATCGTTTTGATAACTTCGTTAGACTTAATTGCAAGTTTACTTGCAAGTTCGCCAACTGTGATGGTTGCGCCAAGCTTAACTACACGCTCTACAGGTGCAGCTGGCTTGTTAAAGCCTTGCTTAAGATGCTCACCCGCATTTTTCTTCGACTTACGACGACGGCGTGATGAACGCTCAACCTGCATGTCTTCTTCGTCTTCAGCTTCTTGAGCATAACGGTTAGAGTGCAAGTGAACTTCTTCAGCTTCTTCTTTCTTACGACGCTCTTCTTCTTCCTTCCAGCGACGCTCGTTCTCTTCAGCAAGTTTGCGCGCTTCATCAGCCGCTTTCTTCGCGTCTTCTTCAAGCTTCTTCTGCGCTTCTTCTTCTTGCGCTTTGCGCAGACGTTCTTCTTCCTGACGAGCCGCTTCAGCTTCCGCTTTTTCAGCTTCAGTTAGCTCAGGTTCGTCGGCCTTACGTGCTTCAGCTTCTTTTTTCGCTTGTTCTGCACGACGAGCACGCTCTTCTTCAGCAGCTTTCTTCGCTTCTTCAGCTTTACGTGCTTTCTCTTCAGCGGCTTTTTTCGCTTCAGCTGCTGCTTTTTCTTCCGCTTCGCGCTTCAGACGAGCTTCTTCTTCAAGACGCTTCGCCTCTTCTTCTGCTTGACGCTGCTGTTCTTCAACATCGCTACGCTTGACGTAAGTGCGCTTTTTACGTACTTCTACTTTCACTTCTTTAGACTTACCAACACTTAGCGTGCTGGTTGTCTTACGCTTAAGTGTCATACGTGTCGGTTCAGCTGCGCTGCCGTGTTGCTTACTTAAATGATCCAATAGTTTTTGTTTCTCGTCTTCGTTTACCTGATCGCCGGCATTCTTAGTGATACCCGCGTCTTTAAACTGGCCAACCAATCGGTCAACGGTCGTACCAATGTCGCTGGCGAGCTTTTCAATAGATACATCTGCCATTACGTA
>Ga0114932_10003696_pt1 | contig 14778 bp, 13 predicted proteins | sample 2SBtaG_2_FD_87286 | JGI IMG/M metagenome (GOLD analysis project Ga0114932, IMG submission 87286) | Deep subsurface microbial communities from Kolumbo volcano to uncover new lineages of life (NeLLi) - 2SBTROV12_ACTIVE470 metaG | ecosystem: Environmental > Aquatic > Marine > Volcanic ...
GCCCGGCTGGCCAGCCGACAGGCTGCGTCCAAGGTGCGCCGGAAGTCCGCGGTGTCGCGCCGCTTGAACCTCCCCGGCAAGCTCGCCGACTGCAGCTCCAACAACTCCGACAGCTCCGAGATCTTCATCGTCGAGGGCGACTCCGCCGGCGGCAGCGCCAAGCAGGCCCGCGACCGCAAGACCCAGGCCGTGCTCCCCCTGCGCGGCAAGGTGCTCAACGCCGAACAAGGCTCCACGAGCCAGGTGCTGAAGAACAACGAACTGTCCGACATCGTCAAGGCACTCGGCTGTGGACTGGGCAAGGACTTCGACGTCAACCGGCTGCGCTACGAACGCGTGATCCTCCTGATGGACGCGGACGTCGACGGCCACCACATCGCCACGCTTCTGTTGACCTTCTTCTACCGCTACCTGCCCGGGCTGATCGATGCCGGACACGTCTTCCTCGCGCAGCCCCCGCTCTACCGCATCAACGCCGGAGCGAAGACCTGGTGGGCCGCCGACGACAACGAGAAGACCCAGGTGCTGCGCAAGCTGCCGGCACGCTTCAAGCCGGAGATCAGCCGCTTCAAGGGGCTCGGCGAGATGATGCCCAAGACCTTGTACGCGACCACCATGGATCCAGACAAGCGACGCCTGCTGCAGGTCCGGGTGCCGGACGAGCACGTGTTCGAGACCGACCGCGTGATCAGCAACCTGATGGGGAAGGACCCCAAGCCGCGCTACGACTTCATCATGGCGAGCGCCGAGCGGGTCGACGACCTCGACGTGTGATCAGACCTCGACGCAGACCGCGTCGCCCACGATCTCGACCTTGTAGGTCGGGACCTCGCACTCGGGCTGGGTCAAGCACTGGCCGGTGAGCACGTCGAACTCCCAGCCGTGGTACGGGCACGAGAGCACGGTGGCATCCAGCGAGCCTTCGCCCAGGGGGCCTTCCGCGTGCGGACAGGTGTTCGACAGGGCGTGGTAGGTCTCGTCGACGTTGCAGACCGCGATGGCACGACCGGCGATGATGACCTCGATGACCTGACCGGGCTCGAGCGCATCCTTGTGCAAGACGACCTCGTAGCCGTCGGGCGGCGTGACGTCCTTCGGGGCTTCGACCCCGAGGTTCAGGGCCTTCTCACCGGTCTCGTGCAGGGTGGACTCGGGCCGCGGCGTGGTCGGCGGCTTCTGTGTGCCCGTCAACGTCCGCAAGATCGAGCGACGGATGCCGTTCTCGCGACCGAGGACAAGGGTCTTGATGAGCCCCACGGGAACCTCCGGATGCGGGAAGTCATAGCACGCAGCCGAAACCGGCAACGCCCGCCGGGCTGGTCTAAGCTCCCCCTCCGTGCGCCAGCTCATCTTCGCCATCGCCATCCCGCTCGCTCTCTGGGCGTGGAGCCGATCCGGCGTTGGCGTCGAGGCGATCTTCGCCGGCTCGATCTACCCCGTGCTCGGAAGAGCGCAGCAGCAGCTGACCGGCCTCGTGCCCTTCGACCTGTTCGAGTGGTTGGTCGTGGCCGGGCTCGCCTGGCTGGGGAGCACCACCTTGGCCAGCCGCCGCACCTCGTGGTGGACCTGGGGCAAGCAGATCGCGCTCGCGCTCTCGCTGATCGCCACGTGGTTCCTGCTGGCTTGGGGCATCCACTACGGCCGCGCCACCCTGCCCGTCCAGCAGGGCTGGCACGACGACGAGCACGTGCGGGGCCAACCGACGCGCGGCGAGATCGTGGCGTTGACCACCGCGCTGCACGGCGAGTTGCTCGCCAGCTGGGAGGCGCTCGGGCCGCTCGCCTCGGCCGAGGGGAGCAACAACCCCCACACGCTGTCGGAGCTCGCGGCGGCGATCGACCGTGGCTACGCGACGCTCGACTGGGTGGCCGATCCCTCGGTGAGCGCGTGGACCAGCGCGCGCCCCAAGAGGGTTCGGTTCCTGTTCAAGCTCTTCCCGACCGCCGGCATGTACAGCCCGTGGACGGGCGAGGCCCAGATCGACGTCGACCTGCCCGATGGCTACGCCGGCTTCACCGCCTGCCACGAGCTCGCGCACAGCCGCGGCTTCGCACGAGAGAACGAAGCGAACCTCCTGGGCTACGCCGCGTGCCAGGCCGCAGGCGACCCCTACCTCCGCTACTCCGGCGCCCTCGCCGGCTTTCGCTACCTCCGCCGAGCCGCCAGGAAGACGCACCCCGGCGTGGTGGCCGGACTGAATGAGCGCCTGCCGCCCGGCATCAAGGCCGACATGGAACAGGGCCGCGCCTGGGCCCGGTCGAAGCCAGACTGGAGCTCGGCACTCTCGGATGTGACCTACGACGCCTACCTGAAGAGCCAGGGTGTGGCCGACGGACGCGTGAGCTACGGGCGGGTGGTGCGCCTGCTCGTCCAGCTCCGTCGCGCGGGTCTGCTCACCCTCGAGGGTGATAGCCCATCGTAGGATGTCGCTTCGGAGGTCCGGGATGATCCGCGACAAGCTCAAGTCCACGATCCGCAAGGCGGCACTCCGCTTCTTCGACATGGAGTGGGAGGCCCAGGATCGCAAGACCACCCGCGACGAGGGCGTGGTCGGCGACGTCGACATGTCCGTCATCCCGAACCTGGTGGACGGTGATGGCGACACCCCCGGCCCCAACCACAAGACCCGCATCGGGCGCACGTGGATGGCCGCGCAGCTGATCAGCGACGAGGGTGGCTTCATCGTCGACGTCCGCCCACCCGACGAGTTCGCGACGGGGCACCTGAAGGGCGCCGTCTCGATGCCGGGCCTCCAGGTGAAGACCCGCCTCGACGAGCTGCCCGACAAGGCGGTCCGCGTCACGCTGGTCGACGCCGTGGGAGCACCCGAGGTCGAGGAGCTCGCCCGGTGGCTGCGCGAAGACCAGGACTGGAGCTGGGCGCGCTCGTTGCAGGGCGGCTTCGCCGAATGGCTCGAGCACGGCGAGCAGGTCTTCACGCCCGAGAAGCCTGACGGCGCGGCCTTCGCGGTGGGCGACAGCGTGAAGCTCGACGACGGTCGAACCGGCGTCGTGCAGGCTCATCGGAAGGTGGGGCCCACCCTCGCCTACGACGTGTACCTGACGGATGGAGCAGCGGCGCTCGGCCTGTCCGCGGACGCGCTGTCGTAGGTCGGTGCTGTCCATGTTCGCGCTCCTGCTCGGGTGCTCCACCCGGGACACGCCTCTGGTCTTCGCCGCCGCCAGCACCGGCCCGGCCCTGCAGGAGGCTCTGGAGGAGCTCGGACTGGAGGCAAGGGTGCACCTCGCATCGAGCGCCGCCCTCGCCCGACAGATCGAGGCTGGTGCCGACGCGGCCGTCCTGTTGAGCGCTCATCCGTCCTGCGTCGATGAGCTGGACGTCCAGGCACGCCGGAACCTCCTCGAGAACGGGATCGTGCTCGCGGGCGAGCCCGGCGCACAGCTCTCGGGGGCGCGCTGCATCGCCACGGGCGACCCCGAGCACGTGCCCCTGGGGGTGTACGCACGGGAAGCGTTGACCGAGCAGGACCGGTGGGATGCGCTGGAACCCCGGATCATCGGCACCGCCGACGCTGCTGCCGCCAGCGCCCTGGTGAGGCGCGGGGAGTGCGAGCTCGGATGGATCTACAGCACGGACGTGGGCGAGCTCACCGTGCACGAGCGCCTCGACGGCCGCGCGACGTACGTGCTGGCCCGACTCACGTACGAGGGCGCGGACCTGTACGACCGGCTGCCGACCGCCGGTTCCTGGGCCCGTGCCGGCTTCGAGGTGCTGCCATGATCGCGGCGGCAGCGTGGGCCGTCGCGCTCCCCGCGGTCCCGGGGTCACGTGCCCACCTGCCCGACGCCACCCTCCCGAGCGGCGTGGCGTCGTACCGTGATGGCGACCTGTCGGGCGCCCGCATGGCCCTCGACGGCTGGTTGGCGTCCGACGCGGGCCCTTGGGGTCGGGAGCGCGCCGCCGGGCGCTTCCTCCTCGGCTGGATCCACCTCACCGAGGGGCGCGACAACCTCGCCAGCGAACAGTTCACCAAGGTCCGAGTCGGCGGCGGCCCCTTGCAGGAACGCGCCACGTACTACGAAGCGCTCGCCGACCACCGGAGGGGTCGCCACGCGGTGGCCGCCCGCGAGTGCGAGGCGTACCGCAACCAGTACCCGCAGGGCCTGCATGCCGAAGACTGCCTGCTGCTGATCGGCGACGCCTGGGTGGCGCACGGTGCTCGCCAGCCCGCACTCGACGCCTACGAGGCGTGGCTGCGGCAGAACCCGCGCTCGGAGGACGAGGAGTCGGTGCGGGTGATGATGGCCATGGCCGACGCCAACGCCAACGCTCGCCGAGGAGGCACCGCGCTGCGCCACCTGGCGGGGACGCACAGCTACCACTGCAATGGCGCCGCCGCCCAACAGGCGCTCGACGGCCTGGAAGCCGAGGGCTTGGAGCTCGCTCCGTTGACGCCCGTGGGAGAGGAGATGGCACGCGCGGTGGAGCTGCGCACGTGCGGCGCGCTCGAGGATGCGTGGAGCCTGTACCTCCACCTCGGCACCGCGCACGTCGACGAGCCGGGCGTGAAGACCTGGTTCGCCAGCGAGAGCGACCGGATGGCCTGGCGAACGCGCCAGTACGCAACCATCGCGAAGAACCTCACAGCCAGGTACGACGAGGAGCCTGACGCCGAGGTGGCCTGGAAGTCGTTCCGAGCCTCGTTCCGTGGTGGTGACTTCCAGACCGCGGGTACCTTTGGTGCGCGCGCGATGAAGGCGCATCCAAGCCACTACCGCTGGCGACGCGCCACCGATCAGGTGGCCCATGCGTGGAACCTCGCTGGCGACTACCAGGCCGCTCGCGAGCTCTGGGATCGGCTCGCTGCGTCCAACGGACGCGCCGCCGAGGCAGCCCGTTGGTTCGGAGCCTGGACCAGCGTCATGGCCGAGGACTGGGACGAAGCGATCACGCGCCTCGACGCCCTCGTGGCGGCGGGCGGCGAGCATGGCCTCGCCGCCCGGTACTACCGTGGCAAGGCGCGCGCAGCCCTCGACCAGTCCGAGGCTGCAGCCGCGGACTGGAACCACATCCGGAAGCACGAGCCCGAGAGCTGGTACGCGCTGTTGCTGGAGTCCCGTTGGCGGCAAGCTGGCGACGACCCCTCCTACCGTCGTGCCGGGAGCTGGCCGCTACCACGCGCTGAGCCGGCCCCCGAGCCCGCGGCCTCGGAGACCCGCCCGCCGCGGTTTCGCCTGGTGCCCGCCACCGGTGAGCGCCGCCGCGACCCCACCGACCTCAGCCGCCTCACATGGCGCGTGACGCCCCCACCGGAGCCACTGGCGACGGCGGCCGAGATCGCCGACCCGCCCCGTCTGGTGCCCCCCCGGGGCGACGTCGCTTCCACCTGGTACGACCCGGAAGCCGCGCAGCAACAGCTGGCGAGCTTCGCGAGAGCCCACGCCGAGCTCTGGGCGGACCTGCCCGCCATCGCTGATCTGGCCGGTGTCGGCCTGCACGACCTGTCGGGACCCGCGATGGAGCTCCTCTACGAAGAGTGGCACGCGGCTCGGCGACGCCGCACGCCCCGCGAGGCCACGCTCCGGGCCCAGGTGGCGCCCAGCTTCGCCGAGTGGCGCGCCCTCTTCGTGGCCGCAGGAGACCATCACCACGCGTCGCGCTTCTCCTACGGTCTGCAGAAGGGTGCTTTGACGACCGAGGATCGGGCCGCCGCGCAGCGGCTGGCCTTTCCCCTCGCCTACCGCACCGACATGCTGGAGAACGCCGAACGCCACGACGTCGACCCTCTCCTGATGTGGGGCGTGATGCGCCAGGAGAGCCTGTTCCAGGCCACGGCGGTGTCGTCGGCGGGCGCCCGCGGCCTGCTCCAGGTGATGCCCAAGACCGGCGCCAGGGTGGCCGCAGGGCTCGGCGAGGTCGGGTACCGCCCCAGCTCCTTGGAAGATCCGCGCACCAACGTCCGCTACGGCACCTGGTACCTCGGCCGTCTGCTCGACCGCTTCGACGGCGGCTGGCCGCTCGCCGTCGCCGCGTACAACGCAGGACCGGTGAACGTCTCCAGCTGGTACCGGCCCAACCGCGGCCACATCGACATGGACGACTTCGTCGAACAGATCCCACTGGCGGAGACCAGGGACTACGTGAAGAAGGTCTCGGGATGGTATGCGACCTACGTCGCGCTCTACGGACCGGACGGGGCGGTGGTGGACGTTCCCCGCCGCCCCGGCGAGGACGACCCGACCATCGTGGACTATTGAGGGAGAGCATGAAGCGTGCTGCGAGAGGCTGGTGGCTGGTGTTGCTGGCGCCGGCGCTGATGGCGCCAAAGCGCAACCGGCAGGCCGAGGTCACGGAGCCCACCGTCGCGGCGCCCGCGCCAGTCGCCGAGGTGGTCGAGCGGGCCCCGACCGCTGCGCCGTTGTTCGACCACGGCCTGCCCGTCGACATCGGCGAGCTCCCCGAGGGGCTGGCCAACGCTTCCGCACAGGGGTGCGCGGGCTGCCACGCCGCCGTGGTCGAGGCCTGGTCCAGCTCCGCCCACGCTTCGGCGTGGCGCGACGCCGACACGCGCGCCGCGCTCACGAGCGGCGGCGTGTCCTGCACCGGCTGCCACCTCCCAGTGGGGTTCCAGGCGCCGATGTTGGGGCCCGATCAGGCCAACCCCGCCTGGCAGGCGAGCCTGTCGTCCGAGGGCGTGAGCTGCAGCGCGTGCCACCTCCGCGATGGCGCCGTGGTCGGCACACGCGGCGCAGGCGCGGGCAGCCACCCCGTCCGCGTGAGCGACGAGCTCGCCACTGGGGAGGCGTGCAAGGCCTGCCACCAGCTCGACGAAGACGAGGTCGCCCTCTACGACACCTGGGGCGAGTGGAGCCGCTCGCCCTACGCCGAAGCAGGCGTCTCCTGCGTCAGCTGCCACCTCGCCCCGGTGGCGGCCGCCGGCACCCTGGGCGGCCTCGGCGTCACCGCCGACCACAGCCTGGGCCTGGACCCGTCTCGCGCGGTCAGTGTGCTGCTCGAGCTCGACGCCCCGGTGGTGGTGCGCGGCGAGGCCCTGGAGGCGAAGCTGCTCCTCCAGGGCACGGGCGCCGGCCACGCCTTCCCCACCGGCTCGCCCTTCCGGCAGGTGCGGGTCGACGTCCTCGTGCGCGACGCGGAGGGCGAGACCGTGGGCACGCCCTGGTCCACCCTGCTCGGCCGCACCGTGAGCGGTCCACCGTGGGTCGTCACCGCCGATCAGCGCCTGCAGCCGCTCGGAGAGCTACGCTTCGAGCCCTCCCTCGATCTCCCGCACGCAGGCGCCGGCGGCGAGGGCCATGTGGTCGTCGCCTTCACCGAGGTCGGGCCGGACGGCACCCACCCCGAGCCGCTGTTCGAGCACACCGTGCCGGTCAGCGTGGAGTAGCCGTGGACGAGCTGACCCGGCTCCGGGACGAGCTGACCGCCCTGGACCGTGACATCCTCGCCCTGGCACGCCGCCGCCAGGAGCTCGTTCGCGCCGTGGGCGTCTACAAGTCGAAGGCCGACCGACCCATCTTCGACCGGCGACGCGAGCGGAAGGTGCTCGAACGCGCGGAACGAACAGCGGCCGACCTGGGCCTCGCACCCGAGCTGGGTCGTCGCCTGCTGGGGCTGTTGATCGAGGCCAGCCACGACGAACAGCACAGCGAGGTCGCAGCACGCGCCGCCGAGACCCACAGCTTCTGCCTCGTCGGCGGCGGCGGAGGCATGGGCCGCCTGCTGCACCGCGAGCTGACGCGGCGCGGCCACGCGGTCACGGTGCTGGAGCGCGAGGACGGACAGGACCGCCGAGCGGTGGTGAGCGCAGCGGAGATCGTGGTGGTGTGCGTGCCGATGGCCCAGGCCTCGACCGTCACCCGCGAGGTCGCGGCCTGGACCCGCGAGCACGCCCTGCTCTGCGACATCAACTCGCTCAAGGAAGAGATCGCAGGTGTGCTCACCGAGTGCGCCCCCGGTGAGGCCCTCGGCCTCCACCCGATGTTCGGCCCCACCGTCAGCTCGCTTCGCCGGCAGAAGGTCGTGGTCTGCCCCCTCCGCGATGGCCCGCTGTCGCGCTGGCTGGTGAGCGAGCTCGGGCAGCTCGGCGTGGATCTCATCGAGACCGATCCGGCGACGCACGACCGCATGATGGCGGTCGTCCAGGTCCTGGTGCACTTCTCCACGCTGGTGATGGGCACGGCGCTGTCACGCTCGGGGGTGTCGGTGCAGGACAGCCTGCGCTTCACCAGCCCGATCTACCGGCTCGAGCTCGCGTTCACGTCGCGGCTCTTCGCACAGGACCCCGGACTGTATGCGGCCATCGAGATGGACAACCCGGTGGGCCCGGAGGTGCGTGCGGCGTTCCTGGAGGCGGCCCGCGAGCTGATCGCCCTCATCGACGCGGGAGACCGCGCGGGGTTCGAGGCGCACTTCAGCGCCCTGTCGAGCTTCTTCGCCGGCTTCGCGGACGAGGGCATGGCGCTCTCCGACTTCCTGATCGACGCGCTGGTGGGACGTCCCTGACGACCGCCCGTGGGCGACCACGATACGGGACCCCATGACACGCATCCGAGTGCGCTGCTCGCCAGACGCCGACGACCTCTTCATGTTCCGCGCGCTGCTCGAAGGGCTGGTGGATCCCGTGGGCTTCACCTTCGAGATCGACACGGCGGACACCGAAGCCCTGAACCAGCTCGCCAGCGGCGACGGGCCCGAGGTCTGTGCGGTGAGTGTCGGGCACTACCCGGCCATCGCCGACCGCTACCAGCTGCTGCCACACGGAGGCAGCGTCGGCGACGGCTACGGCCCGGTCGTCGTCTCCCGCCAGCCCACGACCCTCGACGAGCTCGCCGGCGCCCGGGTGGCCATCCCAGGCGAGCACACCACCGCCTGGATGGTGCTCCGACTCATCGCTCCGGACCTCCGCCCGGTGGTCGTGCCGATCACACCCTACGAGCGCATCTTCGAAGCGCTGGAGTCCGGCGAGGTCGACGCCGGCTTGATCATCCACGAGGGCCGGCTGACCTACGGGGATCACGGCTGCCATGCCGTCGTGGACATCGGCGCCTGGTGGAAGAAGCAGACGGGGCTGCCGCTGCCGTTGGGCGCGAACGTGGTGCGTCGGGACCTCGGCGCCGAGCGCATCGCCGCCCTCTCCCAGGTGATCCGCAACAGCATTCGCCACGCCGCGGACCACCGAGACGAGGCCATCGCCTGGCTGCAGGATCGAGGCGGTGCCTTGCAGAGCCACGACCGCCTCAGCCGCTACCTGGACATGTACGCCAACGACGAGACCCTGGACTACACCCCAGGGGCGCGCCAAGGCATCGACCTGCTCTACCGGAGGGCGTTCGAGGCCGGGCTGGTCGCGCGAGCCGTGCGCCCGGACTTCTCACCGTGATCCGCTAAAGTCCGGTCTCGCTGGTCCGAACGCGGAGTGACATGCGGCCTACCGTGCTCATCGTCGACGACGACCGCATGCAGCGACGCGTGCTGGCCCGGCTAGCGGAGCGCGCGGGCTTCCACGCGATCGAAGCGGAAGACGGCATCGATGCCCTGAAGGTGGTGGGGCGCATCCCGCCGGACCTGGTCGTCACCGACCTGACCATGCCGCGGATGAGCGGACCACGCCTCGTCTACACCATGCGCACCCACCCGGAGCTCGTGGAGGTGCCCATCATGGTCGTCACCGGTGCCGAGGACCGCGAGGTCAAGATCGAGCTCCTTCGCTCGGGCGCCGACGACTTCCTCGCGAAGCCCGTGGACCCGGAGGAGTTCCAGGTGCGACTCCGCGCCCTGGCGAGAAAGCGCAAGCTCCACGTGGACTACCAGGATGTCTCGCACCGCCTCGATGAGGCCAAGCAGCGCCTCGAAGAACGCAACCAGGAGCTCGAGCGGCTGACCCACGGGCTCGTGTCGGCGCTGGAGCACGCGAACACGCTCAACGACAGCGACACGGGCAACCACATCCGTCGCGTGTGCGCGTTCGCAGCCCTGCTCGGCCGCCTGTCGGGCTCCAGCGAGCGCTTCGTCGACGCCGTCTACCGCTACGCCGGGCTGCACGACGTCGGCAAGGTCGGCATCCGGGACGCGATCCTGAAGAAGCCCGGCAAGCTCACCTCGGAAGAGTTCGAGGAGATGAAGGCCCACACCGTGATCGGCGCGCGGCTGCTGTCGTCGGCTGGCCTCCCGCCGGTGGCCTGCAACATCGCCGAGTCGCACCACGAGCGGTGGGACGGCAGCGGCTACCCCTTCGGCCGGCGTGGCGACGACATCCCCCTGGAGGCACGGCTGGTCTCGGTCGCCGATGTCTTCGACGCCCTGGTGAACAAGCGCTGCTACAAGGAGGCCTACAGCTTCGAGCGAGCGAGGGAGATCATGACCCGCGACGCCGGCCTCGGCCTCGACCCGAAGCTGGTGTCGCTGTTCTTCAAGGAGCAGGACCAGGTGCTCCGCATCACGAGGAAGCTCGCCGACGGCGAGGCCGCCACCCTGCACTGACTCAGGGCAAGCGCGCGAGGTACCGCCGCATCGCCTCCCAGGCCGCGGTCCAGCGTCCGTCCTCGCCACGCACCGTCCACGGCTCCAAGCGCACGGCCTCGGCGGGCTCGAGCCCACAGACGAACACCCGGAGCATCGGGTCGCGGTCCCAACGGAAGAAGACGTCCCGGGTACCGCACAACACCAGGCCCGCCTCCTCGATGGCACGGAACGGGCGAGGGTCGCGGGCCAGGTGCACGAGCACGAACCGTCCACCGGGCGCGAGGGTGCGCCTCGCCGCCGCGCAGTAGTCCGCGACCGAGCCCCGAAGCTCCATGCGGCAGTGAGCGCGCTGGTGGTGCGGGGAGACGTGCCCGGTGCCCAGCGGGATGTAGGGCGGGCTGCCGGTGACCAGGTCGAAGCTCGGCCCTTCGGGCAGGACCGTCGGATCACGGAGGTCGCCCAACCTCACGTCGACGCGTTCGGAGAGCCCATTCAGCACCATGCTTCGCCGCGCGAGGCCCACGCTGACCGCTTGCGCTTCGACGGTGACCATGCGCGCGGAGTCCGGGAGGTGCGCGAACGTCGAGAGCCCCACCGACCCGACGCCGGACCCGAGATCGAGGTAGCGCCTGGCCAGGGGGCGGACACGAACCGCCTCCCAGGCACACGCCAGATCGTCGGTCGAGAAGCGGTGCCCCTTGCGCAGCTGGTAGATGCGCCAGTCGCCGACCAGGTGGTCGAGGGTCTCGGGCTCGCCGCTCAGGTCCGCTGGAGGATCAGGCAGCACTCGCCCCGACCACCGCAGCCACCACCGCACGAGGCACCCGCTTCAGCGCCTCCTCGAGCGAGCAGGGCATCACGACGCCAGCGGCCTTGGGGTGGCCGCCACCCGAGGCATGCAGGGACTTCGCCAGGCTGGACACGTCCACGTTGCCGCGGCTGCGCAGGCTGAGCTTGACCTTGCCGGGCTCCCGTTCGACCACGAGCACGGCGACCTCGACGCCCTGCACATAGACGAGCGCATCGACGATGCCTTCGACATCGCCGGGGCCCGCGCCGACCTCCGCGGCGAGGCTCAGGGGCAACACCCCCATGGCCACGCGGCCCGACGCGTGGAACTCGGCGAGGTCCAGCACACGTCCCATCATGCGCATGCCGGCCACCCGCTTCTCCACCAGCACGCGCTCGGCCAGCGCCACGTGGTCCACGCCGTGGTCCAGCAGGCGCGCCGCGTCCCGAAGCGTGGCAGGGTCGGTGTTGGAGTGACGGAAGCCACCGGTGTCGAACAGGATGCCCACGTAGAGCTGCTCCGCGGCCTGCCGATCGAGCTCGATGCCCCAACGCTCGAGGATGGTGATGACCATCTGGCACGTGCTCGCGCTCGCCGCGTCGATCAGCGCCAGGTCGTAGCCATCGGGGGTGGTCGTGCGGTGGTGGTCGATGACCGCTCGCCAACGTGCGGCCTGGAAGGCGCGGTCGACCGCCGGCGCGAGCCGGTGGCGATCCCCGTCGGCCACGATGACCAGGTCGTAGCGGCCTCGGATGGCGTCGTCGGGGACCATCGTGCGGGCGTCGGACAACCAGGCGTACCGGAAGCCAGGCTCCCCGGCGACGTCGACCTGCACGGGGTGCCCCGCCACCCGCCGGATGGCCGCCGCGAGGGCCAGGCAGGCTCCGATGGAGTCACCATCCGGGTCCACCGGGCCGGTCAGCAGGACGCGCTCGGACCGGGTGGCCAGGTCTTCGAGGCGATCGATCTCTTGGGGCGTCATCAGCGCTTCGTCCGTTCTCTGCAGAAAAGACACGCACTGTAACCGTGGGTGCTGCCAACGGCGACAGCGAGCGGCACAGCGCGCCTCGAGCCCCTCCCATCGGTCGCATGGAGGCCACCTTTCGGATAGTCCGGCCGCCTCATGGAGAAAGTACGTTGAGCGATCAAGCCACCGCCGCCGACACGGACGCGGCCACCACCACCGAGACCCTTGCGGTCGACACACCGGCCGCCACGGCCACCACCGAGCCGGAGGCGACCGAGGCTGCCCACGCGGGCGAAAACGGCGCAGGCAGCACCGATGACGCTGCTGCGGCCCCGGAGGGCGCCGACTACGCGAGCGGCCGCCGCTTCGACGAGTTCCCCCTCTCAGAGGAGACGCTGAAGGGGCTCAGCGAGCTCGGCTACGAGATGGCCACGCCCGTGCAGGCGATGACCATCGAGCCCGGACTGGCCGGAAAGGACATGCTCGTCCGCGCGAAGACCGGCACGGGCAAGACCTGCGCCTTCGGCGTGCCCATCGTGGAGCGCGTGAAGGAGGGTGCCCGCGTGCCCCAGGCCATCGTGCTCGCACCCACCCGCGAGCTGGCCAACCAGGTCGCCGCGGAGATCGCCGGCATCGCGAAGTACCGCGACGTGCGCGTGCTGCCGGTGTACGGCGGCGCCGCCATCGGTCCGCAAGAGGACGCTCTGCGCGACGGCGTCGAGATCATCGTCGGCACGCCCGGACGGGTGCTCGACCACATCAAGCGCGGCAACCTCGACCTGTCCAAGGCCGTGGTCTCCGCGCTCGACGAAGCCGACGAGATGCTCTCGATGGGCTTCTTCGAGGACGTCTCGAAGATCCTGAAGCAGCTGCCCAAGGAAGCGCAGACGCTGCTCTTCTCGGCCACGGTCGACGAGAGCGTGAAGCGCCTCGTCAGCCGCTACCTCTACGAGCCCCTCGACCTCATCCTGTCGACCGACACCGACCACGTCGAGGGCATCACCCACGTGCTCTTCGAGACCAACCCGGGCACGCACCGTGCGCGGGCGCTGTTGAGCGTGGTCGACTCGGAGGAGCCCGGCTCGACCATCATCTTCTGCAACACGCGCGAAGACACGGCCACCGTGGCCACGTTCCTGGCCCGCCAGGGCCTGGACGCCGAGCTCATCAGCGGTGAGCTGCCCCAGAAGAAGCGCGATCGCGTGATGGCGAAGGTCAAGTCCGGCGAGGTGCAGTTCCTGGTGGCGACCGACGTCGCCGCGCGCGGGATCGACATCTCCGACCTGTCCCACGTCATCAACTACTCGCTGCCCGACGACCCGGCCGTGTACATGCACCGCATCGGCCGCACTGGCCGGATCGGCAAGGAGGGCACCGCGATCAGCCTCGCCGGGGGCAACGACCTCTCCACGCGGCTCGTGCTGGAGAAGCAGTTCAAGATCGCCTTCGAGCTGCGGGACCTGCCCACCGCCGAAGAAGCCGGGCGCCTGCGCATGACGCGCCAGGCCGCACGCCTGCAGTCGGCCATGGGGACGAGTGCCTTCGAGGGCTTCATTCCCCTCGTGCGCGCCCTGAAGGAGCGTGACGACGGCGACCTCCTCCTGGCCACCGCTCTCCGCGCCTTCTTCCTGTGGGACCGCCAGCAGCGCGCCGGCGACGACGGCGACACGATCACCGCCGTGCAGGACGCCCGGCAGGAGAAGCGCGAACGTCGCAGCGGCGGCGGCCGAGGCCGAGGCCGAGACCGGGATGACCGAGGAGGACGTGGTCGCGACGAGCGGGGCGGACGCGGACGCGGACGGGATCGGGACCGGAACGACCGCGGCGGACCCCGCAGCGACCGCCCCCGCTCCGAGGCGAAGCCCGCTCCGAGCGGCGACGGCGGAGGCGACAAGAAGCGTCGTAGGCGCAGGCGCCGCCGCAAGAGCGGTGACACCTCGCAGTCGTGATACCCCTGGAGGCATGACTCCCTTCGGCCTCCGCAAGCGCCTCAAGCAGGCTCTCGGCGTCTCCAACGAGCGCGCCGAGATCGTCACCTTCCCCGTCACCTACGTGTTGCCCGACGGCACCGAGCAGGTGGTTCACGCGGAGGAACGGTACAACCTCTTGATGGCCAGCGAACAGCTCCCCACGCCCATCTCCACCGGCCGACGGGCGGGGGGCCCCTGCCCGGACGGGCGCTGCGGAAGCTGCCACGTGCACGTGCTCGATGCCACGGGCTTGACCGAGCAGAAGGAGTTCGAGCAGGCCACCCTCACCGAGGCGAGCGCGGGCACACCCCATGAGGGCCGGCCGCGCGACGCCTACGAGGTGCACGCCCAGTCTCGACTGGCTTGCCACACCAAGATCGTCGGCCCGGGGGCGCGCGTGAAGGTGCTCGCCCTGATGGACTACGACGCCATCCAGGGCGACGTGGGGTAGCGCTGCGCCCTTCGGACGCTAGTTGAGCGGTTCGTTAGTAACGAACCGCTCCCGCGCGCACGGCGCGCGGCGGCCGAAGGCCGGGGGGAGCGCGCCCCGCGCGCGGTGCGGGGGCTGGCCCCCGCAGGAGTCAGTAGTTGAAAGGGCTCGTTACTTACGA
>Ga0114932_10003698_pt1 | contig 14775 bp, 11 predicted proteins | sample 2SBtaG_2_FD_87286 | JGI IMG/M metagenome (GOLD analysis project Ga0114932, IMG submission 87286) | Deep subsurface microbial communities from Kolumbo volcano to uncover new lineages of life (NeLLi) - 2SBTROV12_ACTIVE470 metaG | ecosystem: Environmental > Aquatic > Marine > Volcanic ...
CGCCTGCAGATCCGACCGAACGTAGACGAACGCCGGCGAGCCCGGACCGCCGTTGAGGTACTTGTACGTGCACCCGACGGCAAGATCCGCGGCGGCAGCGGCGAGACCCTGGTCGATGGCACCCGCCGAGTGGCTGAGGTCCCACAGCACCAACGCGCCCACCTCATGAGCAGCCGCCGTGAGCGCAGCGATATCGTATGTGTAGCCCGACTTGAACGTCGTGGCCGACAACGACAACAGCGCGGTGTCCTCATCGAGAGCAGCGACGAGCGCATCGACCGGACCGTTGACGCCGTCGGATCGAACGATCTCGACCGCCCGCTGCCCCTCGGCATGATGGGCCGCCGACTCCAGGACGTAGACATCGCTCGGAAAGTTGAGATCGTCCGTGACGACCCTCGAGCGCCCCGGCCGCGCCGCGAGGGCGGCGATCGCCAGCTTGTAGAGGTTCACGGTGGTCGAATCCGAAACGATCACCTCGCCGGACCGTGCTCCGATCACCGGTGCGATGGCATCCCCCACCTCGAGCTGGAGGTCCCACCATCCCTCGTTCCACGACCGAATGAGCCGTCGACCCCATTGATCCTCCACGGCGTTGGCGACGGCCTCGACCGCCGCGACAGGAAGCCGCCCGAGCGAATTGCCGTCGAGGTAGATCAGCTCGGGATCATCGATCCGAAAGCGCTCGCGCCAGCCGGCCAACTCGGACGCGTCGTCGAGCGCCTGAGCCTCGGCGAAAAGCGGATCATCGGAGAACGGTCCCAACTCCACGGGCGCACTGTAGAGCCAGGCGTCGGTAGATTCGGCGGGCGTGTATGGAGTGACATCGAGCATCGCTCGCCTTCGACGGGTCGCGATGCGGCGGCCGGGTGCCATCCTCGAAGCCGATCCCGAGGTGTGGCACTACGCCAAGGCACCCGACCCGGCAGCGCTTCTCGATCAGTACGCGGGATTCGTGACCCTGGTCGAGCAGCATGGCGCCGCGATCGACTGGCTTCCGGATGATCCGGACCAGTTGGCGGATTCGGTCTTCACCTATGACCCGAGCTTCGTGACCGGCGCCGGCGCGGTGGTGCTGCGCCCGGGCAAGCCCCTTCGGTCCGCCGAGGCCAGACTGCACGCCATCTTCTACGAGGCGATCGGCGTTCCCATCCTCGGGACCATCGAACCGCCGGGTCTCATCGAGGGCGGTGACTGCTTCTTCGTCGATGCGAACACCCTCGCCGTCGGCCGTGGCTTCAGGACGAATCAAGCGGGCATCGACCAGCTCGAGGCAGTCGTGGCACCGGAGGGAATCGACCTTCTGGTGTACGACCTGCCGTATTTCCTCGGACCGGACGCCTGCCTGCATCTGCTCTCGCTCATCAGCCCGCTCGACGACGATCTGGCCCTGATCCACGCACCCCTCATGCCCACGGCGCTCTACGAAGCGCTCGTCGACCGCGGCTACACGCTGCTCCATGCTCCGCCCGACGAATTCGATCGAAGCGCGGGCCTCAACCTCAACGTCTTGGCGACGGCCCCACGACGCTGCATCGCGATCGAAGGATTCGCTGAAACGCTCGCCCTCATGCGCGATGCCGGCTGCGAGGTGGACACGTTCGTCGCAGACGAGCTGTGTATCCCGTGCGAGGGCGGCCCGACCTGCCTCACCCGTCCGCTGCTACGAGGGTGAACGCCGGCGCTGCCGGCAGCGTCACTTCCAGCAGCTGCAGATCCGAAGACGGTCGCGCCCACGAGTGATCGAGACCGCTCGGCACCGCCACGCTGTCGCCTCCGACAAGGGACTCGGTGCGATGCTCGACCGCCAGATCGATCGACCCATCGAGCACGAAGTAGAAAGCGAACTCCCCGTCGTGCGTCACGCGCGCGACGTCGGCCGAACCCGCTGCACCGGGACGAATCGTGCGTACCCCGGCGAGACCGTCGGTGGCCTCGGCCACCTCCGTCTGGCGCACCTCGTAGCCCGCGACGCGCCACGGCTCCCACATCGCCTCCGCAGCGATGTCTCGCACGAACCGCTGACCGCCGTAGTCGCGGTCGGGCAGAACCCGACCTGTCGGAAGCTCGATGTCGTGATCGGCGAAGGTGTCGTGCTCAGCCGGGCAGCCGATCTCCACCACCTCGAGCCCCGCGGACGACTCGAGCACGCGGTGGCGGATCTCGGGCGGCTGGATCACACAGTCCCCCGGATTCATCACGAAGGACTCGCCCTGGTCCTCGTACACAACCCGGACCCAACCTCGACGCACGTAGATCAGCTGGAACCGAATCCGATGGAAATGGGCGTAGTCGGGAACCTCGCCACCCTCCGCGATGCGAATGTGCGACGCGATGAACCGCCCCCCGAGCCGACTCGGGATCAAGTCGCGGTACCCCATGCCGGCCCGCCCGGCCCCGAAACCCGCGGCCTCCGCCAACCGGCTCACGACGAGCGATTCGTCCAACTCCGGAAGCGAGAAGCGCCGCGAGCGTTCGACGACATCAACACGAGTGCCGTTGGGGGCGACGAGCACCCCGGGCCGCAGATCGATGGTCGCATCGAGCTCGAGCGCGACAGACGAACCATCGGCATCGACCGAACGCACCAACCGCAACGCCAGACCGCCACCGGACAGGTCCACCTCCCGCGGCGAGTCCGCGGGTGAGATGCGCTCGATGCGCATTCCCACCGTCGAGGTGAAGAACGCGAGCGTCTCCTCGAGATCCACACACGGCACCAGAACCCGGCCGACCATGCCCCCGGCTTACTCTCCGCGCCGACCCTTGGCGAGCGTTCCCAGATACAACTCGATCACTGTTACTCGCCGCGCCGACCCTTGGCGAGCGTTCCCAGATACAACTCGATCACTGTCACTCGCCGCGCCGACCCTTGGCGAGCGTTCCCAGATACAACTCGATCACCTTCGGATCCTCGAGGAGGCCGCGGCCGCTTCCCTCGTGCGCGTTGCGCCCCCGATCGAGCACATAGCCCCGATCGGCGATGGCGAGGCACCGGTGGGCGTTCTGCTCCACCATCACGATCGACACGCCGGTCGAGTTGATGTCCTTGATGGTCTCGAACACCTCAGCCTGAAACGCGGGAGACAAACCCGCAGAGGGCTCATCGAGAAGGAGCACCGACGGCTGCATCATCAACGCCCGGCCCATGGCCAGCATCTGACGCTCGCCGCCCGACAACAGCCCGGCGCGCTGAGACCGCCGCTCGGCGAGGCGAGGGAACAGCTCGGCGACCTTGTCGAAGCGACCCTCGATCTCATCGTCGTGGAGCTGGTAGCCGCCCATGCGCATGTTCTCGAAGATGGTGAGCGAGGGGAACACGTTCTCGGTCTGGGGCACGAACCCGACACCCCTGCTGACCAGCTCGTGAGCGGCCAGGTTGGTGATGTCCTCGCCGCGCAACCGCACCGAGCCCGAACGGACCGAGACGAGCCCGAACATCGCCTTCACCAGCGTCGACTTTCCAGCGCCGTTGGGGCCGATGATCCCCACCAATTCGCTGCCCGCGAGACGGAACTCCACGCCCGTGAGAATGTCGACGCCCGGGAGATAGCCGGCGACGACCTGGTCGGCCTGTAGGAGATCGACGTCACTCATCGGTCACCCCTCCTCACCGAATCCGGTACCCAGATAGGCGTCGATCACCGCGGGGTTCTGGGCCACTTGATCGGGAGTGCCTTCGGCGATCACTCTCCCCTCGGCCAACACAGCAATCCAGTCAGAGATCCCCATGATCACGTCCATGTCGTGTTCGATGAAGATCACGGTCATGCCGTCGTCGCGCAAGGCTTCGATGTGGGTGAGCAACGACTGCACGAGTGCCGGGTTGACGCCGGCCATGGGCTCGTCGAGCAGGATGATGTCCGGCTCGGTCATCAGCGAGCGAGCCATCTCCAGGAGCTTGCGCTGACCACCGGAGAGCGTCGCCGCGTACTCGTCGCGCATGTGGATGAGGTTGAAGCGTTCGAGCAGCCCGAGCGCTTGTTCCTCGATCACCTTCTCCTGGGCCCGCCAGGTCGACGGCACGAGCGCCTTGAAGAACGACTCGCCGGCCTGACTCGGGGCCGCGAGCATCATGTTCTCGAGGCAGGTCATCTTGGCGAGCGACTTGGTGAGCTGGAAGGTCCGCACCATGCCGGCGCGAGCGATCTGATACGGCTGCATCCCGCGAAGCGACCGGCCGTTGAGCGTCCAGGAGCCGGCGTCGGGCTGGTCGAAGGCCGACACCAGGTTGAACAGCGTGGTCTTTCCGGCACCGTTGGGGCCGATCAGCGCAGTGATCGTGCCGCGTTGGATCTCGAGGTGCGACACGTCGACGGCGGTCAGACCGCCGAAGGTCCGCTGGATCCCATCGATCACCAAGATCGGATCGGGCTTCGGGGCTCCGGGACGGGCATCGGCCTCGACATCGGCGAAGGCATCAGGCGGCATCGAGCAACGCCTCCTCCTTCTTGCCGAAGATCCCCTGGGGTCTCCAGATCATCAGCGCGGCCAAGGTCACTCCGAGCAGGACGAACCTGACGCTCGACACGTTGTTGGCGTCGAGGATCGAGTCCGGGATCCAGTCGCGTTCGACCATCTGGCGAAGGGCGCCCTCGATGAAGAACACGAAGAACCAGAACACGATGGCGCCGGCGATCGGCCCGCGGATCGACGCGGCGCCACCCAGAATGAGCACAGTCCAGATGAAGAACGTCGTCTGGGTGCGGAACGACTCCGGATTGAAGAACGCCTGGTCCATCGCTCTCGCCATCCCTGCGAATGCGGCGATCACTCCGCCGACGACGAAGCTCTGGAGCTTGTAGGAGAAGGCGTTCTTGCCCACCGCCCGGGCCGCGTCTTCGTCTTCGCGGATCGCCCGCATCACCCTGCCCCACGGCGAGGACACCAACCGCCACACAAAAGCAGAGGCGAGCACCACGAGCGACCAGGTGACGGTGATCACCCACAGCTGACGATCGTTGAACGAGGTGCTGTCGAGGACGTCCCCGACCCACGGGATCGCGCCGAGCACATCCCCGAGGATCGCGACGTCGGTGAGCGCGTAGTCGCCGGTGTCGTACGGGTTCCAGTTGTAGAACGTCTCGACGATGTCCGGTTCGCCCGGGCGAGGAACACCGAACGGACCGCCGGTTTCTCCCAGCCAGAGCTCTGCATTCCAGATCACTGACGACAGGACCGTCACGACCAACGCAGCGACCAGCCCCACGACCCACTGCAGACTTCGGCCCTTCACCCGCGGCAGCACGTAGGTGAGCCCGCCCACCGATCCCACGACCAACAGCAAGATCAGCGCCATCGAGAAGAAGTTGTCCGACCGGAAAGCAACCCGCAAGACCTCGCCCGCAGCGATCGTGGTGATCGCGAGGAAGTCGCCGCGCAGCCGCAGAGTGGGCAGTCCGAGGAGCAGTGCGAGGGCAGCCGCGGCCAGGACCCCGACCAGGATGCCGAGAAGGAATGGGCCTCCGTTGGTGATCGTGATGCCCATGCCGTAGCTCCCCGCTGCGAGGAACGCGACGGGGCCGAAGTTGAGCAATCCCGTGTACCCGTAGTTGAGGTTGACCCCGATCGCCGCGAGCGCGAACACAGCACCCTGAACTCCGAGACCCGAACGCAAGGCGCCGGACATGATGCTCGAGGTGTCGAGGCCGGCGATACCGAGAAGCACCAACGCTGCAACAACCGCGGCCGATGCGTAGAAGGCCACGAGGATTCGTGTGTCGCGTTCGGGATCGAGCACGGTGTCACCAGGCTCGATACGATCGCTCATCGCACAACCCTCTTGTTGCTGACGCAACGGGCCTGGTGGCCACGCTCCATACGATCGCTCATCCGAACCGCTCCCTTTGACCCAGCACACCCTGGGGGCGCACGATCAAGATGATGATGAGCACGGTCAGCGCCACAAGGAACTTCAGGTCGTTGTCGAGCCACAGGGTGCTCATCTCGCTGGCGATACCGATCGCGAGTCCGCCGACCATGGCGCCATAGGCAGTGCCCAGCCCGCCGAGCGTCACGGCGGCGAAGATCAGCAGCAGCTGCCGTTCGCCCATCTGCCAGCTGACCTGCTGGGTGATCCCGAGCATGATTCCGCCGAGCGCAGCGAGAGCACTGCCGGCGATCCAGACCGCCAGAATCGTCCGCCTGACATCGATGCCCGACGACTCGGCGAGGTCACGGTTGTCTGCGACCGCACGCATGGCCGTGCCGAGCTTCGTGCGCTGAAGGAGCAGCCCGATCGTGACGAGCACCGTCAGCGCGAAAACGATGATGAAGTAGTCCTTCGGGGGCAACGACAGTGGGCCGACGTCGTAGTTGGTCTGGATGCGGAAGTCCCGGAAGAACTTTCGCTCGCTTCCGAAGTAGATAAGGAACAGATAGCGCAGTACGAACGCCAACCCGATCGAGACGACCATCATCGAGATCAGGCTCAGCCGTCGCCGACGTAACGGGCCAAAGAGCCCGTTCTCCAGGACGAGCCCGAGACCGGCTCCGAACACGACGCCGACCAGCGCCGCCACGATCAGGGGCAGGCTGGTGACGTCTTCGACCGTCCACGTCACGATTGCGCCGAACCCCACCATCTCGGCGTGCGCGAAGTTGACCAACCCCGTCACCCCGTAGATGAGCGACAGGCCCACAGCGGCCAGCGCGACCAGCGAACCGACTCGCACGCCGCTCGCAGCCCGATCGATGTAGCGCTCGAAGTCGCTGTCGATGCCGCTCGATGCGGGAGCTGCACCGTCGCCGCCGTCGCCTGCGATGTCACCCGTGAGAGCGAAGATCGCGGAGATCGGTCGGTCGACGACCTCGAGCTCGCGGGATGTCACATCCGGGTCGCGCAGCGAGACTCCGTCGGGCAACGACTCGACGTCGATACTGACGAGATAGGTGCCGGGCTCCTCGATGTCGATCGACCACTTGCCCTCGGCATCGGTGACGGCCTCGCCGATCACCGCGTCATCCTGCTCTACGGTGAAACGCACGCCCTCGATCACGGTTCGGCCCGCCCGCGCCGTACCTGAGATGGCGAGCTCGTCGGCGGTTCGCTCCTGGGCCAGAGCGACACCCGGCGCCGCGAGGAACGCCGCGAACGTGGCCGCCACGACCGTCAGGGCACCGATCCACGCACCAGCCCGCCGACGACCCCGGATGCGCTGTCGCGCCACCAGGCGGAGGACGGGCGATGGGCTCATGCGCAGATTCTGGCTCAGTCGTACCTCGGCGACGAAAACGCAACCGGCCCGGTCGGCGAGCACACGCTCGCCGGCCGGGCCGGCAATGAGTCAGCGAAGACCCGTCAGATCAGAAGGAGACCTGCTCGAGAACCTGCTGGACGCCATCGGCGTCATATTCGTAGATGTCGTAGGACGCGACACCCGGCTCACCCACATCGAGGAAGTCGAGCGGCCCGGAGGCGCCGTCGTAGTCGATGTCGGCACCGTCTGCGATGAGAGCGGCGCAGTCGGCGTAGGTGTTGCACTTCTCGCCGCCACGGGTGACGTCGGGAAGGATCGGCGCCCAATCAGCGGCATCGCCGCTGCCGGCCTGCAGAGCTGCGAGGCCGAAGATGATCGCGCAGTCGTAGCTGTGAGCGGCGAAGATCGCCGGGGTGTCCTCACCCGCAGCCTCACGGAAGGCGTCCGGGAAGAAGGCAGCGCCAGAAGCCGGAGCGGCGGAGGGCTGGGTGCCCTTGATGCCCGCTGCGATGCCCGGGTTGTCCTCGTCGATGAGAGCGCCGAGCTGCTCGGTTGCCATGCCGTCGGTGATGTAGATCTGGATATCGGCAGGACCGATGCCGGCGGCCACCATGTCGATCAGCACCTGCACGCCCTCCTCGAAGGCGATCAGGACGATGGCGTCCGGGCCGCTTGCGACGACGTCGGCGACGACGTCATCGAAGGACTCTGCCTCGGGAGCGAACGGGGTGTCGTACACCACCGTGCCACCGGCGGCTTCGAACGCAGGGGCGAACTCGGCGTTGAAGCCCGTGCCGTACTCGTCGGCGCGGGTCACGAGGGCCACATTGGCGAAGCCGTCGTCGAGCACGACGTTGGCCAGCGTGGGGGCCTGCAGATCGTCCGACGGTGCGGTGCGGAAGTAGAAGCCGTCATCACCCGAGGTGCCGAGACCGGCAAGGGTGTTCGAGGGCGAGCACTGTCCGACCTGAGCGCCGGTGATCTTGTCGATGACCGACGAGCTGGTACCGGAGCTGGCCGCACCGACGATCGCCTGCACGCCGTCGGCGAGGTGGCTGTCGACGGTCGCGTTGGCGACGTCGGGATCGGTGGCGGAGTCGCCAGGCACCACGGTGATGTTGGCGCCTGCCGCGTTCATGTCGGCGACAGCGAGCTCGACAGCGGGGATCATGCCCGCGCCGAGGAAGGCCAGGGGCCCGGTCTCGGGCAGCAGGAGGCCCAGCTTGAGCTCCGGAGCCGAATGCTCTTCCATCATTTCGTCGTCGGCCATGTCGTCTTCAGCCATGGCGTCGTCGTCGGCCATGGCGTCATCATCAGCCATCGCGTCGTCGTCGGCCGTGGCGTCATCATCAGCCATCGCGTCGTCGTCGGCCGTGGCGTCATCGTCGGCCGGGGCCACGGTGGCGTCGGCGCCCTCATCACCAGTGCTGGTGTCGTCGCTGTCACCACATGCGGCAGCGATAAGTGCCAGACCGGCGAGGAGCGCGAGGACGCGCATCCATCGGGATTGCTTCATCAGCTTTGAACCCTCCATCGAGATTGGGGAGAGGGACGACTTCCGTCGAGGCGACGGTCACTCGTCCCAGGGACCATTCGGTGGTCCCATCAGGGGTTGACGGAAAAGCATACGACCTGTGCAGGGCCTCGGCGACATCACCCCTACGCTCGCCGTCAATGACACGCGATCGACATCTCCGTCGCTGGGGGTCGTCCCGTAGGCCATCTCGCCCGTCGCGGTACTCAGCAGCCGCGCTGGCCTGGAAGGGACTGAAGGGCGGGGAGTGGCCGCGTGCGTGGCGCGATCACGATCTCCGATCGTCCTACGACGTGGTCATCATCGGTGGCGGAGTGCACGGCCTGGCCTGCGCGTACTACCTGGTGGCCAATCACGGCATCACCAACGTCGCCGTCCTCGACAAGGCCTACATCGGCTCGGGCGGATCGGGACGCAACACGGCGATCGTGCGATCCAACTACCTCACGCCTGAGGGCGTGGCTTTCTACGACCGATCGCTCGAGCTGTATGGCTCGATGGCCACCGATCTCAACATCAATGTCATGTTCAGCGAGCGCGGCCACATGACTCTCGCCCACACCGACTCCGCGCTTCGCACGATGCATTGGCGAGCCGAGGTCAACAAGCTCCAGGGCATCGACAGCTCGGTCATCGACCCCCGGCAGGTCAAAGAGGAAGCGCCGAGCCTCGACGTGTCCGCGAACACCCGCTACCCGATCCTCGGCGCCCTCTACCACCCGCCAGGCGGCATCATCCGCCACGACGCCGTCGTGTGGGGGTACGCCCGCTGCGCGGATCACCTCGGTGTTCACATCCACCAACAGACAGAGGTATTGGACATCCTCGTCGAGGGAGGAGAGGGCACCGACAGCAGCGGCACAGGGCGAGGTGGCAAAGGACGAGGCGGCAAGGTGACAGGCGTCCGCACGTCCCGCGGCGACATCTCGGCCCCGATCGTCGTGAACTGCACCGCCGGCTGGGCGTCGATCATCGCCGACATGGCGGGCGTCAAGCTCCCGATCCACACTCGCCCGCTTCAGGCCGCGGTGACCGAACCGGTGAAGGTTTTCCTCCCCACTGTCGTCGTGTCCGGCTCGCTGCACGTGTACATCAGCCAGACCGATCGCGGTGAGCTCGTGTTCGGCGCGGCCGTCGACCCGTTCAACACCTACGACCTCCGCGGGTCCCTCGACTTCACCGAAGAACTCGCCGGGCATGTCCTCGAGCTGATGCCCGGATTGTCGCGGATGCGGCTTCTCCGTCAGTGGGCGGGGCTCTGCGACATGACACCCGACTACTCGCCGGTGATGGGCTTCACCCCTGTTGAGGGATTCCTGTGCGACGTCGGGTGGGGAACCTACGGTTTCAAGGCGGGCCCGGTGTCCGGCGAGCAGATGGCCCAAGCGGTGGCTACCGGGCAGACACCCGAGCTGATCTCGGCCTTTGGTCTCGAGCGATTCGAAGCCGACGCGTTAGTGGGCGAAAAGGGTGCGGCGGCGGTGGGCCACTGATGCTGATCGTCCCCTGTCCCAACTGCGGCCCTCGCAACGCGTCGGACCTCCGGTATGTCGGCGAAGCCTCGACGCGCCCCGATCCCAACGCCACGTCCCGAGAGGAGTGGCGCGACTACCTCTACCTCGAGGACAACACCGCAGGGTGGCTGCGGGAGACCTGGTACTGCCGCACCGGGTGTCGGCGCTACTTCAGCACCGAGCGCAACACGCTGACCAACACGTTCCGAGACGAGCTGCTCCCCGGCCGTCGAACTGCGGACGGTTCGCCGTGACTCGACGGCTGCCACCCCAGCCCCACGAGGTGATCGACCGATCGAGTCACGTCCGGTTCAGGTGGAACGGACGCCAACACAGCGGCTTCGCGGGAGACACGATCGCATCGGCGCTCGCCGCCGAAGGTGTCGCTGTCTTCAGCCGGTCGATGAAGTACCACCGGCCCCGCGGGATTCTCACCGCGGACTCGTGGGATCCCAACCTGATGCTGCAGGTCGGCGACGATCCCAACGTCCGCGCGGGCCACCGCCTCGTCGAGGACGGCATGGAGGTCTCCGCGCAGAACGTGTGGCCGAGCCTCGAGTGCGACGTCAAGGCCATCAATGGGCGGTTCGCGCGCTTCCTCTCCGCCGGCTTCTACTACAAGACCTTCATCCGCCCGCAGCGGTTGTGGCCCCTGTACGAGAAGGTGTTGGCCCGATTCGCCCCCGGAGGGGTCGTCGATCTCGACACGCCGCACGGCTATCACGACAAGCGGTACACCCATCCCGATGTCGTCGTGGCCGGCGGCGGACCGGCGGGAATGTCAGCCGCTCTCGCGGCAGCCGAGGTGGGCGCGACTGTTCTCCTCGTCGAGCACGAGCACCAACTCGGAGGACACCTTCGCTGGGGTGGTCCCGACGAGCAGGCACTCCTCGCCGAGCTGCGCAGCCGGGTCGAAGCGTCGGACATCGAGGTTCTCACCGACTCGACCGTCACAGGGCGGTACGAGGACAACTGGTTGGGCATCGTCCAGCGCAGCCATCCGGTCGCTGTCGAGCGGCTGATCAAGGCGCGCGCGAAGAGCCTCGTCGTCGCGCCCGGCCTCATCGAGAGGCCCTATGTGTTCGAGGGAAACGACACTCCTGGGGTGATGCTGTCCGGAGCGGTTCGACGGCTCATCAATCTTCACGCCGTCGCACCGGGAACGACGGCTGTCGTGTTTGCCGCCAACGACTCGGGCGAGGCGGCTGCGCGCGACCTCGAAGGCGTCGGCATCGAGGTCGCCGATGTGATCCACGCCCGCGGCGGAGGCCAGCTCGTTCGGGCGCGAGGCAAGAAGCGGCTCCAGCAGGTCGAGACCGGTGGCGGCATAGCGATCGATGCCGACCTTCTCGTGACGGCCGTGGGGTGGACCGCGCCGACCTCTCTTCTCAACATGGCCGGCGACCGTCCCGTCTACGACCCAACGGCCGCACGGTTCTTCAGTTCACGCCTTCCCGACAACGTCCTCGCGACGGGCGGCATCGCCGGGGACGGAAGCCTCGACGAGATGTGCGGGCACGGCGAGGCCACCGGACGACTGGCGGCTGCCCGAGCCCTGTCTGTTCGACATGCGCTGCAGGCGTCGACCGCACGGGCGCGGGAGGTCGGCGAGGCACCGGCCTTCCCCGCCGATGACCGAGCTCCGTTGCAAAGGAACGAGCATCCAGCTCTGTTCCGCTCGTCCACGCACGGCATCGTCGACTTCTCCGAGGACGTCAGCTCGAAGGATCTGCTGTCCGCAGCGAAGGAGGGCTACGACTCCGTCGAGCTTCTCAAGCGCTACACCACTGCGACAATGGGTCCTGCGCAGGGCAAGCTCGAGACGGTCAACACGGTGGCGGTGCTCGCCGAACACCGAGACCAATCCATCGAAGAGGTCGGTACGACCACGTGGCGACCGCCCTACACCCCGATCACCCTGGGTGCGCTGGCCGGGCGGGTCTTCGAACCGACGCGGGTGTCGTCGATCCATCCATGGCACGAAGCGAACGGCATGGCGCCGATCCTCGCCGGGCAGTGGATTCGTCCCGACCACTACGGCAACCCCCCGCAGGAAGTCCGCAACGTCCGGGAGAACGTCGGCATCATCGACGTCACGCCCCTCGGGAAGCTCGACCTTCGTGGGCCCGACGTTCCGCAACTCCTCAACCTGCTCTACACCAACAAGTGGTCCAAGCTGCCGATCGGTTCGGTGCGCTACGGGATGATGTGCGCCGAGGACGGCGTCGTGATGGACGACGGCGTGACGGGACGGCTCGGCGAAGACCACTACCTCATGACCACCACGTCGTCGGGCGCCGCATCCATGTGGGAGTGGATCGAGAACTGGCTGCAGACCGAGCGGCCACAGTGGCGGGTGCACGTCACGCCGGTGACCACCGCATACACCTCGATCAACGTCGCCGGGCCACGGAGTCGGGAGCTCGTCGGGCGGGTGTGCGGCGACGTCGACCTCGACCCGGACGCGTTTGGGTACATGCGCGTCCGCGCCGGCACCGTGGCAGGGGTGGCCGACTGCGTCATGTGGCGGATCGGCTTCACAGGTGAGCTCTCCTACGAACTGCACGTGCCCGCCGGCCATGGACTGCACGTGTGGGAGGCACTCCTCGAGGCGGGCTCCGACCTCGGCGTCGTGCCCTTCGGTCTCGAGGCGCAGCGGATCATGCGCCTCGAGAAGGGCCATTTCATCGTCGGGCAGGACACCGACGGACTCACCAAGGCACCGACAGTCGGGATGGACTCGCTCATCAAGCTCGACAAGGACGATTTCACCGGGAAGCCCGAACTGGCGTGGTCGATGCACCCCGCCGTGCGGGTGGGGCTTCCCGCTCTGGTCGCGCTTCAACCGGTAGACGGTTCGATCGTTCCCGAGGAGGCCGCCCAGATCGTGACGCCCGATGGAAACGAGATCCTCGGACGCATCACGTCGTCGAGGATGTCGCCGACGCTGGGGCGGTCGGTCTGCCTAGGCCAGGTGAATCCCGATCTCGCGGCCCCCGGAACAGTCGTGACAGTCCTTCTCCTCGACGGTCGACGGATCGAAGCGACCGTGATGGAACACCACGCACACGTCGACCCCGAGGGGGAACGCCTCCGTGGCTGATCAACCGAACGTCGGCTTCGAGAGCCCCGTCGTCCGGCCGGGCGAGCCACTCGGCGGCGAGCTCGCCCTCATCGACGAATCCGCGGCGACCAAGGTGTCGATACGCGCATCGGACGACTCCGCGGTGGCGGCCGAGCTCGAGGTGCCATTCGCCCACTCGCTCGAACGCAACGGTGTCCTCGTTGTGGGCATGCGACCCGAGGAGTGGTTGCTCCTGGGCGACACCGAGCCCGTACGGGCGGTGGCTGCCGGAGTCGATCCCGGGTCGGACGGCCTCGTCACGGTGATCGACATCACGCACGGCCGGGCGATGTTCCGCCTGAGCGGTGACGAGTCACCGGCCGCGCTGGAGAAGGTGTGCTCGATCGACTTCGGCGATCACATGACCCCCGACGGTGCAGCTGTCGGCGCCAGCGTGGCCAAGGTCGCGTGCGACCTCGTTCGCAACGACCGCGGCGAGGAACGCAGCTACCTCATCATGTGCGACCGAAGCTTGGGCCAGTACCTCTGGGACGCCCTGCGCGACGCCTGCGCGGAGTTCACGCCCCAAGACTGATGTGTGTCGGTCGCGAATTCTCGAAATTGAGGTTGGTTGTGTACCGATTCGGTACACCCTCCGCCTCAATTTGGGGAACTGGTACACCGTGCGCCTCAATTTGGGGGACCTCACGACCCGTCGAGAATGGGATTGGCGAGGGCGGTAGTGGTGCTGGTGGCGAAGGGGCCGTCGAGGTCGTACAGGGTGCAGGCCCCTACAGCGATGCCGTCCGAGGCCAGATGGGTCGCTGCTTCGAGGCCCACCCAGTCCGATGTCGGGTAGCGAGCCATCGCCAGGGTGTAGTCGCCATTGATGTACCCCACGCCGACATCGCCCGCGTTGGCAAGGGGACTGGCGAGATCCGAGCTCAGGGCAGCCCGCACGAAGGGCGTGATGTCCTCGTCCTCGACGAGCCGACCCGTCTCGTTTGTCCACACGCGCGCCCGATCGGAACTTTCGAAGCCTCCCTCGTGCATCCGGATCTCCCACAGCGATTCGACCTCGACGAGGTCGTCCGCGCGGGGTGGCGGAGGCGGGAGCGTCGACGGGTGCGGTGACTCCCACGTCGCCGCCGCCCAGATCGTCCCGGGAGGTGGCTCTCCCTCGGCGAGGACGACCGCGCGCGCGGACGCGACATCGTGCTCGCCGACTGTCACGACAGCATCGGCCACGGTGATTCGGCGACCGCGTCGCACGATCGCCGTCGAGACGTGGATCTCCTCGAACCCGGCCGGACGGAACAGATCCACGGTCAGCCGCGCCACCCGCGTCCCCGGATCGACGAACTCGGTTTCGAGCGCCCGGGCGGCAAGCCCGCCGAGGAGTCGGCCATGCAGCATGTCCGGCGACCACGGTCCTGCGGCGATGTCACGGGCCTCGAACGACTC
>Ga0114932_10003703_pt1 | contig 14763 bp, 11 predicted proteins | sample 2SBtaG_2_FD_87286 | JGI IMG/M metagenome (GOLD analysis project Ga0114932, IMG submission 87286) | Deep subsurface microbial communities from Kolumbo volcano to uncover new lineages of life (NeLLi) - 2SBTROV12_ACTIVE470 metaG | ecosystem: Environmental > Aquatic > Marine > Volcanic ...
ATTGATTTCTAAGCTAAGCCAAGCGAGCAAAGCAGAGCCCCGGGGCTGAAGGCCCGGGCTCAGTTGAGCAAGCCCGCCTCCGCGGGCTCAGCCGCGATCTCGACCGGCAGCGGCTGCCTATCCAACGTTTGTCGGGATCTCGTGCACCCACACACGCCGCAGCGAATCCGTCATGGCGGACCGCAACGCCGAGCCCTCGAAGGAGGGCTTGCTCAACTGAGGCTCCGGCTTCAGCCGGGGTCCTTAAGTGACCGGCATTGGCCCTAAACGAAAGTATCGGCGGGGCGGCGAGGTAGACGCGCCGGCCGGTCCTATTCGGGCTTGAGCAACGCCGAGAATCGGTACGTGCCCGCCTTGCCTCGAGGCATCCTTATCCGCCGCAGCTGCGACTTCATGCAGGACGCGACCGGCTTCATCGACGAGGGCGCAAAGATGATCTGCACCGTTGCGACCCGCCCGCTTTCCATCACGGTCACATCGAAAACGACCTTGCCGCGCAACGACGGGTGCTTCTTCAGTTCCCTCTCGTAGCACATCCGCAAACCGCTGTTTCGTCGCACGACAGCCTTGGAGAACAGCACGTGATTCGGACTCCGCTTGCGCGGCGCCGCGTGCACAATCATCCCGCCGATCTTGGCTTTCTTGCGCGAATAGGCGCCGCCGCCGGTGCCGGACTTTCCGGGCTTGATGCCGCCGATCGAGCCGCGGCCGCCGCCGCTGCCGACGCGACCGAGACCACCGCTACCGCGCACCCCACGGCCGCCGTCGAATCCGAATCCGCTGCCCTTGAGGTCGTTCAATCCGCGGCTCGACTTCCTGCGAGCTGGCCGCTTGCTGGGCGCGCGCTTGGCCGGCTTCCGCACTGCTCGGCGCGCGGGTTTGCGTTTTGCTGCGGGAGCACGCGCGGCCTGGGGCGCGGGTTCGGGCTCGGGTTCGGGCGCGGCAACGGGCGCAGCGGCAGCTTTGGCCTCGGCAGGCGCACGGAGCGCAGACTCGGACGACTCGGCGGCTTCTTTTTCGCTGTGACGCCCCGCGGCCATGGTCTTGGCGGCGACGGCCCTCGCAAGCAGCGCCCCACCGGTTCCGCGACCAGCCGCGACCTTCCACGCCGCCGATGCGTCGACGCGCCGCGCCTTGACGCCGCCAAATGACCACAGCGCCTTGTTCTTGTGCAGCACGATGCCGATGCGCGAGTCGGCGCTGCCGGTGACGACGTCGTCCGCGTAGACGTCCGCGCCAACTGCCAGTTGCCGGTGTACGCCAGGTTGGGATGCTCGCGTTGCGGTTGCTGCCCCGGACAGGCTGACGACCTTGCCGACGGGCGACGCGGTCACGCCTTGAGCCTTGGGTGACTCGCCACGCGCTGCGCTTGCCGCGGGCTCGGTGGCCTTCTTCCCAGCTCCTGCTCCTTGGGCGCCCTCTTGTTTGGAGCAGCCGACGGTTCCGAGCACCGAAAACACCAGCGCCGCGATACAAACCACGGAACACGCGACAGGACGGCTACTTCGAGACTTGCTCATAGACTCCATCCCAGTCGTCGCCCGGCGGATCCGCACGCAAGGTGTCGATGCGCTCGAGCATCATCGCGGTCGGTCCATCATCGGGCATCTTCTCACGAAGCTGTGCAAATCCGCGCGCGGCCTTCTCCCAGTCGCGAATTCGATACGCGGCCAGTGCTTCTTGGTACGCGCGAAGCCAGCTTTCGGTGTAAATGGCGCTGCCTTTGCGAGCCACCAGGTCGAAGATCTTCACCCGGCCGCGGCGCCCCTTGACCCGAACCACGTCGAGCTCGCGGAAGATGAACGACGCGCCGGCCAGCTCCGCCGTCCGTGGCCCGCAGAGAATGCCCGTGCGGTATTCCTTGGTCAGCGCCTCGAGCCGCGCCGCCAGGTTCACCTCGTCGCCGATGACCGTGTAGTCGAAGCGCTGTTCGGACCCCATGTTGCCGACCGACATCTCGCCGCTGTTCAGGCCGACGCCGATCTTGATCTCCGGCAACCCGCGGGCGCGCCAATCGGCGTTGAGATCGTCGAGCCTTCCGATCATCTGCAGCGCGGTGGCGCACGCCTCTTCCGCGTGTTCCTGCATCGGCAAAGGCGCCCCATACACGGCCATGACCGCGTCGCCGATGAACTTGTCCAACATGCCGCTGTGGTGCAGCACGACGTCGCTCATCGGGGTGAGGTACTCGTTGAGAAACGAGCTCAGCGTCTCCGGCTTCATGCCCTCGCTGAACGCCGAGAACCCGCGGATGTCCGAAAACAGCACCGTCAGCTCGCGTCGCACGCCACCAAGTCGCACCCTGCTGGGATCATCGGCGATTCGGTCGACCAACGAACGCGCGACGTACTGCCCAAAGGCGCGCCGCAGCCTCGCCTTCTCGCGTCCTTCGGTGGCCAGCGCCACGGTCAGCGTGCCCAGCGCGATGATGGCCAGCCCGATGACCGGCCCCGCGACCTCGATGATGATGTTGTTGTTCATCGCCACCTGGGCGATCACCAGCCACGCACCGATCGCCGCGAGCGCCAACACGCTGCCAAGCCACGACCGCCGCCGGCGCACCGCCCGCATCTTCGACAGGGTCAGCAGCAACGCGAGCAGCACAAAGCCGCCGAGCGCGATTTTCGGTGAACCGGGCCGCAGCAGCTCATCGTGCAAGACGTTGTGGGCCAGTGTGGCGTGCAGCTCGACACCGGGGATCGCATCCGCAAGCGCCGTGGAAACCTGGTCGCGCGCGGCGTCCGTGTAGCCAACAAAAACCAGCTTGCCGCGCAGGTCCTCCGCTTTCACAGAGCCGTCGATGACCGCGGCGGCTGAGATCGTCTTGAACGCCCCCCGACCGGCGAGCGGGTTGACGTGCAGGATGCCGCGGGTATCGCACGGAATCGTCGTGTCCCCGAGCTTCATCGACCGTTCACCGGCGACGTACGCGAGATCGACGCCACCGAGGGCGATGCGCGCCACGGCCAGCCCAATCGCGGCATAGAAGCGACCGCCCTGCTCGACCGCGCCCGGCAGACGACGCACCTTTCCGTCGCTATCCCGCAAGACGTTCAACGTGCCGGCGAACCGGGTTGCGGTAGCGATTTGAGGCAACGAGGCGTAGACGCCGGACTCGGCTCGCACGGGCCGCAGCACCTTGGGGTTTTCAAGCGCGACGCCTTCGTCAAAGCGGGCGCCGGCCAGGCCCACGGGTTCGGGCTCGCCGACGGGTAGGGGTGCGGATTCACCGTTATCGACGAAGAAGAGCAGGCCGAGCACGATGTTTTTGCCGCGCTTGACCGCAGCGGCCAGCAGCCGATCACCGTTTGTGGCGTCGACGACCGCTTGCAGGGCCTTGTGGGCGAGCGCGACGTTCTTGGACGAAGCAATCTCGGCCGGTGTCAGCGCGGCATGGGCTTTTCGGACCTTGGCAACGACCCCAGTAGGCAACGGAATCTCGGGCGACGAGAAGAACGCATCGATCGCCACGGCCTTGGGCTCGTATCCCTGCAGCTTGTCGATGAACCGCGCCCATCCAGCGCGCTGTTGGAAGGTCTCCGGATGACGGCGCCGCAGATCATCATCGAAGCCGACGATCACGATACTACCGTCCATCGGAGGCCGCGGTCCGCGGATCTTCAGGCGCGCATCGACGGTCAGCAGCTCGGCCGCATCAAGGCCCGGGACCGTCAGCCACGACGCCAGGTGCGCGGCATACAGACTGCACACGACCGCACCCATCAAGGCGGCCGCAATCAGCGGGAAGTTGTATCGCCGCTTTGTAGCAGGGTTAGCGGTCACGCGAGGCCATCACGGGTTTGGCTCAAACTAGCACAGGTCGGCGATCCATCAGCGGCTCTTGCGCTGCAACCAACGCCGGCTGAACACCTCGCTGGGCACCTTGACGCCGAACTTGAGGCGCTTGGTCACAACCACCGTCTTGCTGCCCTTGCGCAGCATGTCATTGAGCTCCATGCGCATCGCCACCTTGCGGCCGTCGACAACGCGGATATCGCCCATCGTCCATGTCTTGAGTTTCATGCCGGACAGCGCAAACAGCTCCTGCTCGAGCGGCAGCAGATGCTCGACGTCGATCCACAACAGGCGCTTGGGATAGCTCACCTTTTTGTCGCGCGCGATGGCCTCGACCTTCCAGCAGCGACGACCGTGCTTCATCTCGGCGCCGAGCACCTTGGCCTTGTAGAGCTCGCGGAACTTCTGCGACTGCATCATGTCTTCATACGAGATGTCCGAGCCCATCATCCCTTGCCGCAGCATGTGGCCCGAGATCTTCTGCACGCGTTCGGCCCGCGGCATGTAGATCCACATGTTGTCGCCCTTCTTGAGCATCTTGGTGCCCTTGTCGCGCGCGGGTTTGCGGAATTCGACCGCAGATTCGTCGATGCCGCGGCCGTAGCTCAGCATCTCGTAGACACGGGTGCGGCGGCTGTCGATGACCTTCATGACCGAAACCGCGGTGCGCGTTTCAAATGTCAGCAGCTTGTCCATCGCATCGAGCAGCTGATCGGCGGTGGGCTGGGCAGGCTTGGCGGCGAGGGCCGGGCCCGATGCGAGCAGGACCACGGCGAATGTTGCCAGCGTTGCCGCGATGCGTTGGGTACCGTTCATGGGGTTGTCCTGGGGGTGAGGCTCGACTGGCTCGACGTGCAACTGGGAGGTTTTGTTCATGTTGTTCATGTGCGCGCTCGCATGGCGGTGACAGGCTGGATGGCCGCGGCGCGGATGGCGGGGAGAGCGGCGCCGACCAGCGCGATGATGAAGCCAAAGACGAGCGACGTGGCGACGATGGACCAGGTCATCTCACCGTACAGCGTCGCGGAGATCGGAAACCCGCTGCCCATTTTGTCGATGACCTCGTCGCCAAGCGTGATGCCTTTTGTCTGCAACAGCCACCCGCCGATGGAGCCGAGCGCGGTGCCGCCGATGCCACCGAGCAGCCCGACGAACGACGCTTCAACCAAGAACAACCCGACGGTCCCGCCGCCGGTCAGCCCCATCGCGCGCAGCACACCGATCTCGGCGCTGCGCTCAAGCACGCTCATCATCATCGTGTTGAAGATGGCGAGCGCCGCCATGAAGACGACGAGCAGCTCGATGAACAACTCCATGCCCTCCATGAGGCCGCCCATCATGTTCCACGGCTCGCGCTGGTGCCACGCCTTGACGTCCAACCCCTTGGCCTCGGGCAACGCTGCAATCGCCGCCGCCACCGGCTCGACCGTCGCGGCTTTCTCATCGGCGGCATAGGCCACAACCTCGAGCGCGCCGCCCTCCATGTCCGCCATCCAGCGTGCTTGTTGCAGCGAGATGAAGCAGCTGTTGTCGAGCACCGCGTCCCCGCCAGCGACGCCGACGAGCTCGAGGTTGAGCGGCGACATCGAGTCGTACTGTGTGCGTCCCATCAACAGAATTTTGTCACCGAGCTTCGCGTTGATCTTGGCGGCGAGCTTGCGACCGACGACGACCTCCGGCCCCTTGGGCTTGAGCCAGCGGCCCTCGGCGAGCTTCTCCGGGCCCTTGAGGTGTCCGCGGTAGTAGTCGTCCGAGGCCCCGGTGACGGCGGTGAAGTTGTCGCCAAGCTCATCGCCGGCGGTGATGACGGCGCCGGTGACGATCCGGGCGTACACATCGACTACGCCGGGCACCTTGCGGATGGCGGCCAGGACCGGCTTTGCGTCGGCGATATTGGCATCCATTGGCGCCATCGCTTCCCGCCGCGCGAATTCGGCATCGACGACGCGAATGTGCCCAACAACGGCGACGGTTTCGCGCACCATGCCGCCAAAAACGCCCTGGATGTACGCGAGCGTGACCGTAATGAGCGCCGTCGCCACGACGATCGTGCTGGCCGTGAGCAGCGTGCGCCGCGAGTTGCGCAGCGCGTTGCGGATGGCGAGCCGGATCCAAAGTCCCATTTTCAACTCCTACTACGCGCGGACCGCGTCGGCCGGCTGCATGCGCGTGGCGACGATGGCGGGATAGATGGACGCGAGGACCGCGACGATAAGGCCGAAAAGCATGGCGCCAAGGACGGCAGTGCCTGACGGCGCCATGTAGAGCATCACGGAGAACGGGATGCTGTCGTACGCGCCGGTCGAGGACGCCTGGTCGATGAGCGGCGACATGTCGATGCCCTGCTCGCTGTACTTGTTGACCACCCAACCACCGAGCGCGGCGCCGATGCCCGAGCCGATGACGCCCATCACGGTGCCCTCGGCCACAAACAAGCGAACGACGGCGGCCCGGGTCATGCCCATGGCGCGCAAGGTTCCAATCTCGCGGACCCGCTCGTAGGCGGCCATCAGGACCGTGTTGGCGATACCCGCTGCGGCGATCGCCATCAGGGCCAGCGCGATGATGTCGACGAACGCTTGCCGCAGGTCCTGCACCTTGACGAGGGCGTCGGTTTCCAGCTGCCAGGTGCGAACGCGGGCGGAGTTCTTGCCGAACGTCCCGAGGAGCCGCGTGGCCATCTCCGTGCTGTCGTTTCGGTCGTCAAGCAGCAACGAGACATGGGAGCGTTTGCCCTCGGCGATGACCAGCGATTCGGCGGCGGGCATCGCCATCATGACGCCGATGCGGTCGAACGCGGGGTTGCCGGTTCGGAGCACGCCGGCGATCGGCATCTGCAGCGCGTTGATTGCGCCGGCGGCGGTACGGGCTTCGAAGACGAGCGTGTCGCCCTTTTTGACCTCGAACGCCCTCGCCAACCCCTTGGAGATGAGCACACCGTCGTCTTTGCCTTTCGGGATCGCCCCGTCGACCTTCCAGTCCTTGCGCGGGAAGACGTCGCCATCCGTCGCGGGGTCGAACGCGATGATGCGGGCCCGGACGGCGTCGCGGTTGTGAACGACCCGAGCGGTGAAAAGGAGCCTGGCGGTCCACGACTTGCTGTTGGCGTCGAGCCACGAACGGCGCTTCTTATCGAGGGTGACGAGCTTGTCGATCGGGTGACGCAGCCCGGTCTCCGGGTATTCGTGGGGCTGGACCTGCACGTGCGCGCTGGCGGTGTCGATTTGCGCGCGGATGATGTTCTCCTTCATGCCGCCGACGAGGCCGCGGCCGAGGATCAACAGGAATACGCCGGCGACAATGGACACCATCGAAAGCGTCGTGCGGCCGTACTGGCGAAAGACATTTCGCAGGGCGAGGCGGAACGTAAACATCAGCGTTGCTCCCGCTCGACGTGGCCGGCCTGGGAGGGCGGCTCGCGCACCTCATCGGAGTGAACCGCGCCGTCTCGCAGCGTCACAACCCGCCGGGCGCGGGCGATGACCATCGGATCGTGCGTCGAAAAGACGAACGTGACGCCCTGCTGCTCGTTCATATCGCGCATCAATTCGAGCACCGCCGAGCCCGTCGCGCTGTCGAGGTTTGCCGTGGGTTCATCGGCGATCACCAGCGCGGGCTCTTTGACGAGCGCTCGCGCCACGGCGACCCGCTGCTGCTGACCACCGGATAGCTCGGCCGGTTTGCGATCGACGAGCTCGCCAATCCCCACCGAAGCGAGCGCCTTTTTCGCCGCCGCCTTGTGGTCGCCCTTGGCCCCCGCGAGGTGCAGCGCCGTCTCGACGTTTTCGGAAGCCGACAGCACCGGCACGAGGTTGAACGACTGGAAGATGAAGCCGATACGCTTGGCCCGCGCCCGCGCCCGTTCCTTGCCCTTCATGCCGGCTGTATCGACCCCTTCCAGCTTGACCTCGCCGGAGGTCGGCACGTCGAGCAGACCGATGATGTTGAGCATCGTCGTCTTGCCCGAGCCGGACGGCCCGCAGATGACGGTGAATTCGCCGGGCTCGAGGGTGAAGCTGACCCCGGCCAGCGCGTGGACCTCAGCCGCACCGCTCCCGTAGGTCTTCTTGATGTCGGTCAGTTCGCAGATCGCCATGAGGCTCCTTGGGTGATCGATGCCTGTGCCCGGTCGATGCCAGTGCTCGGTCGAGCGGGTCAGTAATGCAGGCGCGTCCAAACGATGAAGGTTGCGGCGGGGACCAGGCCGGAGAGGTCGACTTTCGTGCCATTGGCGTCCAGCACCAGGTCGTCGGGGCTGGGCGACAGTTCGCCGCCATCACCACCGAGATCGACGGGCAGCTGCGCGGCCGCAGCCAGCTCAAACCAGCCGTTGGGCACCCACGCCAAGGTAGGTACCGCGAGCGCCGTCGCATCGCGCAGGTTTTGCAGCCACAGGCCGGACATCGACAGCTCTTCGGTCGCGGCGAAGCTGATGGCTGCGATGCCGTAGTCGAGGCCGCGGAAAAACGGGGCAAACGGATCGGGTTCCGCATCGGTCGAGCCGAGAGGACTGACGCCACCAGCACACGTGGGGCCGCGTATCGCGCCGTTGAACGACCCGCCTGCTGGTCCGACGCTTGCCGAACCTTCGCCGTTGCGGTGGTACTGCAGGGTGACGACCAGCTGCTCACCGACCGGGAACGAGTAGTCGATGCCAGCCACGATCGACTCGTGCGCGCCGTCGCCATCGATACGCGCTGCCGCCTCGAGCCAATAGCCGACGCCAAACGTGCCGCGGATGTCGACGCCAACGATGCCGTCCTCGGTTTCCTGGCGCCACGCACCGACCAGCGAGATATCGGCCAGCCCGACGCCAAACGTTGTGCGGGACGCGACTCGCAGCGCCTTGAAGTCGTCGCGGGCGCCGATGACCAGCTGCGTCTGGTGCGATTCGCCGAGCGGAATGGTCGCCCGGATCGCATTAACACCGGCACGCGGGCGCCACGGTTCGGTGGCCAGCACCTGCGGAAAAGGCGCTGTGGGGTTGATGATCTGCGCCGATCCCCAGTTGAGCGCCTGGCGACCGATGCGCAGGTCAACCTGCGGCAGGTAGATGTCGAGGAACAGCCGGTCGACCTGCATGTAATCGGTCGCACGCGAGATGCTGAGCGCCTGGTTGTTCTGTTCGGGCCACGTGCAGCCGGCGGCGTCGAGCACAGGGCCAAACTTGGATTCTTCCAGCGTGCGTTTGAGCTCTTGCTGCGCCGTGCGGCCCTGGTGAAGCCCGATCTCCAGCGTCGTGTTCAGTGTGACGCGCTCGCCAAACGAGCCCGAGAACGTCGGTCGGGCGCGCTCAACAAGCTCCCAGGCCTTGCCGTCGACACCCGCATGACCGTGGGCCCGAAACTCGAGGAAGCCGTCGGTTGATCCGGCCGTCGCGGTCATCGGCCACGACGCGATCGCAAACACTGCAGCAACAAGCGCGCTCCACAGGGCTCGGGATGCGATCGGCGGGCGGTGCGTGCTCATCCGCGACTCCGGCGAGGCTCGGGCAGCTCGTCCAGGTGAACCACGCGCTCCTCGTCGGCCGTGTGTTCCAATCCGGTGCCCAGACCGCGCCGCAACAAGCCCACCACCTGATGAGCGAGAGCTTCGCGCTCATCCAGCCCAAACTCGCGCGCGAGCTCGGGGGCGCGCACAGCTCGAGCAACCCCCAGCCGAAACGCCGGCGGAGGCTCCTGTTCAACACGTGGTCGGAGACCGCGACGAAGAAGTCCGCGGCGGCGTCACATGACCGGCAGCATAAGTGACCGGTCGGTTATATGACAGGCAGTCACATCGTCGCTGTCAACGGCCCTTTCATGTCAACGTCCAGTCGCTGTCAACGTCCAAATGCCCGTGCACTCGGGAATCCGTTCGTGGCCAAACTCGGCAACCCACCGCTGTCCGCGGTCACCGAAGAAGTCGTCCATCGTTTGCACGGCCTCGGATGCAGAGGCAAAGGCGTAGTCGGTTCGCAGCGTCGCAACCTGGGTGAATCCGGCGCGCTCGAGCGCGTCCAGGTATTGGCGATGGGCATCTTTGACGCGAGGAGTCGGCGTCCCGGTCCCAAGAGTCTCGATGATGACGGCGGCGCCACCGGGTCGCAGGCATCGTTTCATCTCGTCGATGGCGGCGTGCACCTCGTCGCGCCAGGTGTCGGGGTGCCATGACCGAAAGTGGCCGAAGACCCATCCGGCGATCGCGATGTCGAAAGCGCCGTCTTCACATGGCAACTCGCGCGCATCCCCTTGCCGCGCATCCACCTGGGCCGCGAACGCCTCGCGCAGGACAGCCAGCATGTGCGGGGCGACTTCGACCGCAACCACAGAGGCGCCAGCATCGACAAGAAGCCCCGTGACACGGCCCGTCCCCGCCCCGATATCGAGCGCCCGAGGGCCGAAACGCGTTACGAGTGCCGCAACCTCACGATCCAACCTGCCGTCAACGTCTTCAGCCGAGACGAGCGCATGGTAGCGGCGCGCCCGACCGGCCTCGCGGTAAGCAGCGTGGTGGTCGTCGGGTCGTTCGGCGGGCATCGACGTGGCTCCGGCGGTTGTCATTGCGATGAGCGATGGTACAGATGCTGCCTGACTTCGGTACAGGCCTGGACGTCAGCAGGCGAAGGGCGACATACCCGCAACGGAGCGCGCCGTGCGCACCATCGACAACCCGTACGCCGCGGCCCTCGATGGCCTCGATCTCCCCGGCCCCGTCGCGGCTTTCTTCGGTTTCTGCCGCGCGCGTGAAGCGGTCCGTATCCGCCGCGAATCCGGCTCCCCGCCGCCATGGACCGACGATCCGATCCTGCAACGCGGACGCTTCCTCAACGTCTTCCGCGAAGACGACCGCGGCACCAAGGCTGTCCTCCGGTTCGCCCGTCCAACATCCGACGATTTCCCCGCGCTCCTCCAAGCGCTGCTGTTCGCCCGTTGGTGCAACCGAGCCGCAACCCTGGACCGCCTGACAGCCGCCGAGCTCGCCGACGCCGGCAGACTGCGCCACAAGCTCCAAGCGCTCCCCGACCAGCCCTGGTGCAACGTCACCGCCTACCCGGTGGGCCCCGCCACGATCGACGGCGTGGTCCACTCCCGACTCCAAACGGCGACCCGCATCTTCGCCCATCTCCGCCAACGGCTCGCTCAAGCCGTCCTTGGCGCCGACCGCGACATCGTCCGCGCGACCAACGCCATCAACGACGTGCTCGGCCTCGCCAACGACTTCCCGATCTTCATGGCCGTCGTCGACATCGCGAGATCCTGCAGCGCGACCAGCAGCTTTTGCCGGCCTGCCGCAGTGTCGCCCAGGCGCCACAGGAATTGGCATGCACATGCACATGTGTATAATGGACTCGGAGGCCCAATGGCTCACAGTCGTCGAACGCAAATCCTGATGGAGCCCACCGAGCACGCGGCGCTGGAGCGCATTGCAGCAAGCAAGCGGGTGTCGGTTGCGGAGCTCTTCCGACGCGCCGTGCGGGCGCAGTATCTCGATCGCCGGCTCGAGGCCGAGGCCTGTGTGCACAACCTGACGTGCATGGCGCTCGACCTGCCCGAGTGGGAGGAGCTGGCCCGCGAGCTCGACGAGGGACGCGATGCCGGCGTCCACTGACGGCCCCGTCTTCCTCGATGCGAACGTCTTCATCTACGCGATGGGGGCGGATGAGACGCGCCGGGCGGCCTGCGCGAATTTGCTGTTGAAAGTGGCCAGGGCGGAGATCGCGGCGACGACAAGTGCGGAGGTCATCCAAGAGGTCTTGCACGTCGTCGGACGACGTCGAGGTGGTGCCGCGGCGGCGAGTGCGGCCGAGTCGGCGTTGGGGATCTGCGAGGAGGTGCTGCCGGTAACGGCGGACAATATGCGACGGGCGGCGAAGCTGTTGCGACTCCACGGCGGTTTGTCGGTGCGCGATGCCGTCCAAGCCGCCGTGATGCGCGGAGCCGGACTGCATCGCATCGTGAGCGCGGATCGCGGGTTTGACGACATCGCCGGCCTTGTTCGCGTCGACCCCTTCGATTCGACCGCGGTGGCGTCGCTCGCGGCGGTGTAGAGAATCGAGATGCGGACCGGCTCTCAGGCCGGGGACTGGATCGGTTGCAGGCGACGGCGCTGGACCTGTAACTTGTAGCGCTCAACGGCTCGCCCTCCTCGAGCGGTTATCGCGGGGCCGTTGTCCCAGGGGTCAGCCATGCAATCGATCGTCCACTTCCGCGCAACCGTCGCAGCCGTTGCCGTCGCCATTTTCGCCCTCGCCGCGACCGCTGTCGCCGCGCCCAGCACAACGCTCATCGACGGTGTCTTGCTGTCGACGGGCGGCGCTGTTGCTGCCGATGGGGTCTACGACATCACGGTCTCGATCTACGCCGACAAGACCGCGAAGACGCCCATCTGGAAAGAGGGGCCGATCAAGATCGGGGTGAAGTCCGGCCGGTTTCAGCACGTGCTCGGCGTGGTGAAGACGCTGGACCCAGCCAAGATCGCCGCCGCCAATGCCGCCCACATTGCCATCGCGATCGGTTCGGATCCCGAGATGCCGCGTACGCCGATTCACTCGGTCCTGTTTGCCCATGCTGCCGGTCGGCTGGCGTGCTCCGGGTGCGTCAACGGCGCCCATATCGCCGGCGGCTCGATCCAGCCCGCGCAGGTCGGCTTCGCATATGCCGGCGCTGCTGACGGCATCAAGGGCGGCGCCGCCAAGACCGCAAAGAGCCTGCAGTGCTCCGGTTGTGTCGGCGTCAAGCAGCTGAAGTTCGACGGCGACCTGAACCTGGGCTCCCGCACGCTGACCGCGGCCAAGCTCACCAGTGGCGGCGATGTCGTGGCCAAGGGCATCGTGGCGGCCAAACAGTTCCTCGGTGACGGCAGCAAGCTCTCGGGCATCAAAATTCCCAGCGGCGCCTGCAAGACCAAGGGCCACGTCGTGCAGGGCATCAACCCCGACGGATCGCTCAAGTGCGTCAAGGCGATGGACCCGACCGCGCTGCCGCCCGACGGCATCGACGAGATCTCCAATGGCCTGCTCAACAACCAGTTCAACGACTCGTTCGCCGGCAAAGCCAACGTGGCCATCACCGACAACAGCCCCAAGGCCGCGATCAGCGAGCTCGACTTCCCCGACATCGGCCTCGCCCAGAAGCTCGACGTCGCGCTCACCGTGAAGAACAGCGACATCACAAAGGTGACGGTCTTCCTGCTCGATCCGTCCGCGCCGCCGTTGCCCAAGACGGTCGCCACCATCGTCAAGGGCTTCCCCAACACCGTGACGCTCGACCCGAAGTGGAAGCACTACGTGTTGCACAAGGGCGGCGGCAAGAAGGGCGCGACGCTCGACACCGTCTATCCGGCGAAGACCAAACCGGTCAGCGGCGACCTCGGCGCCTGGATCGGCAAGAACCCCAAGGGCAAGTGGCGGCTGCTGGTGGTCGACCACGCCTACCTCGACAACAAGATCGACGGCGCGATCGTGAAGTGGAACATCAGCATCCGCACGCTGAGCAACCAGAAGATCGGGCTCGACGGCAACCTCATCGCCAAGGGCAGCGTGCAGGTGGGCGCGTCCAAGATTCCGTGCAACAAGACCACCGCCGGCACGATCCGATGGACCGGCACGTACTTCGAGGCGTGCAACGGCTTTGACTACTTCCGCATCAAGCTGTTTGTGTCCAACGGCACCAAGATCAAGCCCGCTGGTAAGTCCTGCAGATCGATCAAGCAAACCGCTGGCGACGCCGAGACCGGCATGTACTGGGTGCAGGCCGACAGCAAGAAGGCGCCCGAGCAGGTCTACTGCGACATGGATCGACATGGCGGTGGTTGGACGCTCGCGATGAACCTCGACACCAACGGCGGCGGCCATCGCCACTACTTCGACACCACCTGGTGGGCCGGCAAGAGCACCTACGGCAACACCACCAACCCGCTGACCAACGACTACAAGCACCCGGCTCACTACGAGTACCCCGCCGGGGAAATCATGATTGTCGCGCACCGTGAAGGCAGCATCGAAGGCACGGCCCAGTACCAGTTCCTGACGAGCTACAAGGGCAAGACGCTGCAGTGGATGTTCGCCAACCTGAGCAACAAGACCGTGACGGGAACCCGCGTGGGTGGCACGGGGTCGGTCGGGAACAACGGCCACGCGCGCAACGCAGGCGACGCGTTTATCGACCACAGCCACGCGCTGATCTTCAACTCGCGCTACCAGCCCAAGGACGCGACCAACTACACGCGTATCGGCACCAACTACGGGTCGACCTGCGGCACCATCAGCTGCAATGGCCACAACTATGGTGGCCTGGGCGGACGGCATGCCCGCGGCGGTTGGGGCGCGTACTACGAGGCCGCTCAGCTCAACGGTTACTGCAACACGCAGGGCGTCTACGGCAGCAATCACAGCGCTTACGCCGGCAACAACGCTGCGTCCGGCTGCGGGTACAAGTCGCGCGACATGGACTTCGCGATCTACGTGCGTTGATGTCGGAAAAACCTACAGACGCGCGTCTGGTACGTTGAAATATTCAACAATCTGCGTGGTCGCGGCGCGTGACACCGGCGGCTCGCTGGCCGGCTAAACGCGATACGAAAGGCCCGAAGCTCCATGGTCGGTGTGGATGGCACGCTCGTCGCGACACACCTCAAGCGGATGGCGCAGGGCTGCACGTCGTCGGCTGACTGTGTAGCGGCGCTCGACGGCAAGTGGAAGCTGGCGACGGGGAGCTGCCGTACACAGGTCAGCGTGACCAAGACGTATCGCGAGACGGTCGACCGCCAACAGTCGCCGCTTCTCCCGCAACTGCAACGGAGACGGCGGTCGTCTTCGACGCGCTCTTTGAGAGGGTTCACAGCATCGCGGCTGGCGCCACGATGCGCTCAGATTCCGTGGCCGAATCCGACGCCGGGGCCGAATCCGACGCGGGGGCCGAATCCGACGCGGGGGCCGAATCCGACGCCGGGGCCGAATCCGACGCCGGGGCCGAATCCGACGCCGGG
>Ga0114932_10003704_pt1 | contig 14763 bp, 14 predicted proteins | sample 2SBtaG_2_FD_87286 | JGI IMG/M metagenome (GOLD analysis project Ga0114932, IMG submission 87286) | Deep subsurface microbial communities from Kolumbo volcano to uncover new lineages of life (NeLLi) - 2SBTROV12_ACTIVE470 metaG | ecosystem: Environmental > Aquatic > Marine > Volcanic ...
CGGAGTATGCAGGATGTCACAACGCATCTGCCCGACATGAATGGAATCACCATCCGCAAACAGGCGGTCGAATTGCGAACCGTCGCGTTGAAATCTTGTCCCCTCGTTGAAGACCTTGCCGAAGGTTTCCTGCACGACCGTGATCTGGTCGCCGATCCCGATCTTGCCGCCAAGACGCTCCTGAATATAGGGGGCCGCGCTCAGGTGATCGGCATGGACGTGGGCTTCAAGCACCCACTCGACCTCCAGCCGCGCCTCGGTGATATGGGCGATGATCCGGTCCGCCGCAATGGTTCCCGTGCGGCCCGAAGCATAGTCAAAATCAAGCACCGAATCGACGACCGCGCATTTTTGACTGTTGGGGTCTGAAACGACAAATGACACCGTATTGGTCGGTGAATCGAAAAAGGCTGTGACATTCGGCGACATGGCGCGGCTCCGGGTCTGGACGAAACGACCTTAGCCCAATGGCGTTCACAATTGCAATTTCCGCGATCGTCGCGCGCGCCGCTGCATTAGGCCTGATGCCGACGCAATCCGGTGGGCGGCGGCGCGCGCTCGCTTGCGGATATTCCGGCGATGGGGGGGCTTGACTTGTCGGTGCCAGAGGGGAACCCTGTGCGGCAAGGCAGATTTTACCGGAGTGGGAAGTGGCCGATCTCGAAACCCGCAAGACGCAGTTGGCAGCCCGACTTGCCGAGCTTGAGGCGCGGTTGCACGGGATCGAAGGGTCGCTGGATGAAAAGCCCAGCACCGATGTCGAAGACCGGGCCTCTGAACGAGAAGAAGATGAAGTGCTTGAAAGCCTTGGCAATTCTGGCCTGAAAGAAATCCAGATGATCGAAGCGGCCCTGAACCGGCTGGCCGAGGGAACCTATGGCGAATGTATGAAATGCGGCGAAGATATTTCCGAGGCGCGGCTGGACCTGCTGCCCTACACGCCGCTATGCGCCACCTGTGCGCAGTAATCCCGGGGGAAAAAGATGTCGTTTGAAAGCCTGAAAGCCGGCATCGCGCTATTGCTGGAAACCATAAGCGATAACCCACAGGACGCGCACGAGATTCAGGAAAGCCTGCGCGAAAAGCTTGAAGAGATGAAAGGCCTTGGCCTGCCGCTGCCACAGGATTTGGTGGAACTGGAACGGCGGCTCGAAACCGATCTGGCCCGGAAGCCGCAAACCTGAACCGCGCGTACGGCCGGTTTCAGGTATTTTCGCCGGACGACGCGCCGAACGAAATCATGACCTTGCCGTCAGGCACCGCCAGGGCGCCCGGCAGGTCGGCGATCACGTCGTCGAGCGTCAGGTTGGCGCTGACATCGGTGCGCCAATCCCCGCTGGCAAAACGGGCCTGAACCGCGGCAATGGCGCGCACCTTTTCCGGAGCGGGCGTTTCGCGCATCCAATTGACCAGCCAAAAACCCTCGATCCGGTGATTGAGAAAGATCATCTTGCCCGGTTCCAGGATTTCCGGCAGGTCGCCCGACAATTTGCCGTAGATCACCCAGCGACTGCCCGCGCCCATCGCGTTGAAGACCTGCGATGTGGCCGGACCGGCGACCGCATCCAAGAGGATCGTCGGCTTTTCGGCGCGAACAGCGGCGGCCAGATCGCCGGCAAAGCTGTCTGAAGTTTCGTTCAGCGCTTGCGCCGCGCCCAGTTCCCGCAGCGCATCCAGCGGCGCGTCGCGGCGTGCAATTGCGATCAGCCGCCGCCCGCTGGCCGCTGCCAGCCCGGCCATCAGCTTGCCCAACTGGCTGGCCGCCGCCGTCGCGATGAACGCGCCGCCTTCGGGCACCAGTTCCACCATCGCCGCCGCTGTCAAGGGGTTGACGATCAGGGCGGCGGCGTCCTCGTCGCGCAGATCGGGCCGCAGCGGGATCACCGTCGCCGCGTCCGCCAGCGCATATTCCGCCCAGGTGCCGGTGCCGGTAAGACCGGGCGCGAAGGAAACCCGTGTTCCGATCAACGCGTCATCGCCGCCATCGCCCACCGCGACGATATCGCCGACACCCTCAAAACCTGCCGCCGCGCCCTTGACCCGCGGCTGACCGTAACTGCCCTGCACGAACATGACATCCGATGGGTTGACACAGGCCATGCGCATCCGGATCAACACCTGGTCGGCAGCGGGTTTCGGGATCGGCGTCTGCGTCAGAGTCAGGTAATCATCAATATTTTCAAGAAGATAACTGGATGACGCGGCGTTGGAAAATCCGTCATGTTTCAACAGCAACGCCTGCATTTGGGATGGATCGGCCATCATACCTTCTCCTGTGTGTATTTTTTCAGTTCGGCCCTTGCGACCTGCATCCGGTGTACCGCATCGGGCCCGTCGGCCAGCCTGAGCGTGCGCAGATGCGCCCATTGCCGTGCCAGCGCCGTATCCTGTGAAATACCCTGCGCGCCGAACATCTGAACCGCCTCGTCGGTCACTTTCAGCGCCATCAGGGGTGCCACGACCTTGATCGCGCTGATCCAGGGCGCGGCGGCACGGGCATCATTCTGATCCATCATCCATGCCGCCTTGAGACACAAAAGCCGGGCCTGCTCGATCTCCATCCGGCAATTGGCGATGATATCGAAATTGCCGCCCAGTTTTACGACCGGCTTGCCAAAGGCCTGCCGTTCCAGCCCGCGCCTGCACATCAGCTCCAGCGCCTTTTCCGCCTGTCCGATTGCGCGCATGCAGTGATGGATGCGTCCCGGCCCCAGACGGCCCTGCGCGATTTCAAAACCGCGACCCTCGCCCACCAGCAAGTTGCCCGCAGGTACCCGCACATCCGTGAACCGCAGATGCAGGTGCCCGTGCGGCGCATCGTCGTCGCCATAAACCTGCATGGCCCGCAATTTTTCGACCCCCGGTGTGTCCGAGGGCACCAGTATCATCGAATGCTGCGCGTGTTTCGGGCGGTTCGCGTCGGGGGTATTCACCATGACGACATAAATCGCGCAACGCGGATCGCCCGCGCCGCTGGACCACCATTTTTCGCCGCTGAGCACGTATTCGTCGCCTTCGCGCACGCAGGACATCGCGATATTGGTCGCGTCGGACGAGGCGACACCCGGTTCGGTCATCAGATATGCCGAGCGGATTTCGCCCTCCAGCAACGGCGCCAGCCACCGGGCCTTGTGGTCGTCGGTGCCATAGCGCTCCAGGACTTCCATGTTACCCGTATCGGGAGCCGAGCAATTGAAGGTTTCGGCCCCAAGATGCGCCCGGCCCATTTCTTCGGCCAGCCAGGCATATTCGACCGTGGACAGCCCGAAACCGCGTTTGCTGTCGGTCAGCCAGAAATTCCACAACCCCTTGGATTTCGCCCGCGCTTTCAGTTCGGCAAGGATCGCGGTTTGCCGATCGGTAAACTGCCAGCGGTCGCCTTTGTTCACCTCGGCCAGGAATTCATCATCCTGCGGTGCGATTTCATCACGAACCATCGCGGCGACCTGTTCCAGCAGCGGCTCGAGCCGCGCGGTCTTGCCCAAATTCATCCAGATATTCCCGTGTTTTTTTCGTCGCCCGTTTTCCGCCCCGTCAGCACAATGCCGGCGGGTTTGTGGTCGGAAATTGCGCTTTACAACTGATGCGGAACAGAAACAGACTGGTACGCAGATTGTCAATCGCCCGGTTGGCGGCTTGCCGCCGGGTCAGGCAAGGGGGGGGCGATGATCACGATCAGGGAATTCGCCGAACTTCAGGGCCAACCGCTGGGGGTGTCGCCCTGGATGCAGATCGATCAGGACCGAATCGATCGGTTCGCCGATGTCACCGGGGATCACCAGTTCATCCACGTCGATCCTGCCCGCGCCCGCGCCGAGACCGATCTTGACGGCACCATCGCCCACGGCTTTCTGACGCTGGCGCTGCTCAGCCGCCTGAATGCCGCCGTCCTGCCCGATATCGCGCGGCGCAGGATGACCTTCAATTACGGGTTGAACCGTGTGCGATTTCTGGCCCCGGTACCGGTCGCGTCCCGCATCCGTTCGCACGTGAAACTGCTGTCGGTCCAGCGCACGGACCCCGGTCGGTATCTGTGCTGTCACGAAGCCCGGATCGAGACAGAGCACGCCGAAAAACCGGCCCTGATTGCCGAGCAACTGTTGTTGCATATTCTGGATGATTGAGACAGGCACATCATGAAAGACGACGATATAATCGAGGAGTTTCAATCTATTGGTCCATATCTGGAAAGCCGGATCGATGGATTTGAAACCCTGCGATCGGTGCGGAAATTTGATACGGGACAGTCCAACCCGACCTATCTGCTGGGTGCCGATTCAGGCGAATATGTCCTGCGCGCCAAACCGCCGGGGCAGTTGTTGAAATCGGCGCATCAGGTAGATCGCGAATTTCGGGTGATGCACGCGCTTGCGGACAGCGCGGTCCCGGTCCCGCGCATGTATCATCTGGCGCAGGACGACAATCCGCTGGGCCGGATGTTCTTTGTCATGGCGTACCTGGAGGGCCGGATTTTCTGGGATCCGACCTTGCCGGGGATCGACCGGACCGAGCGACAAGCGATCTACGATTCGATGAACGCGACTTTGGCCGACCTGCACAGTGTTGATCCGCAGGCTGTCGGCCTTGGAGATTTTGGCCCGCCGGGCAATTATTTCGCCCGCCAGACCGCGCGCTGGGTCAAGCAATACCGCGCATCGGCGAGCGCGCCGAGCCCGGCGATGGAACGCCTGATCGACTGGTTGCTGGCCAATCTGCCCGAAGACGATACCGCAACCCTGGTGCACGGCGATTTCCGGCTCGACAACATGATCATCGCACCCGACGGGCCGCGGGTGATTGCGGTGCTCGACTGGGAACTGGCGACGCTGGGTCATCCGCTGGCCGATCTGGCGTATCAATGCATGCAATGGCGTTTGCCGCATCAGGGCGGCATGCGCGGGTTGGGCGGAATCGACCGCGCAGCGCTGGGACTGCCGACCGAGTCGGAATATGTCGCCGCCTATTGTGCGCGGCGCGGAATAGGCAAGATCGGCAACTGGAACTTCTGCCTTGCGTTCAGCTTTTTCCGCCTTGCCGCCATTTTGCAGGGCGTGGTGCGGCGCGCCGAGGATGGCAATGCCTCGAACCCGGAACGCGCGCGCCAGATGGCGCAGGCGATTCCGGTTCTGGCCGCGATGGCGAACGATTTGACAAGCGGGGCGGGTGACGCATGACTGATGTGGCGGGCGAACCGGTCCTTGGCGAACGTGCGGGACGCATTTGGCTGATCACCATAAACAACCCGCCCGTGAACGCGTTGGGGCAGGCGGTGCGGGCGGGCATTTCGCGCGAAATCCGGCACGCCGGGGCCGATCCTGCCGTGGCCGCCGCGGTGATCATCGGTGGCGCGCGAACTTTTCCCGCGGGGGCCGACATCAAGGAATTCGGCAAGCCGCCGCTGGAACCCGGACTGCCCGAACTGTGCCAGCAGATCGAGAATTGCGCCAAACCCGTAATCGCGGCACTGCATGGCACAGCGCTTGGCGGCGGACTGGAGATCGCGCTGGCCGCGCATTACCGCATCGCCGACGACAACGCGCGCCTCGGCCTGCCCGAGGTCAGTCTGGGCCTGCTGCCGGGGGCCGGTGGCACCCAAAGGATGCCGCGCATCACCGGTGCGAAACTGGCGCTGGACGTGATGCTGTCGGGCAAGCCCATTCATGCAAGGAAGGCGCTGGAAAGCGGTTTGCTGGACGAGATCGCCACGGCGGAACTGAGGCCGGCGGCCACCGAATATGCCGAGCGGTTGGTCAGGACCGGCGCCGGACCACGCCCGACCAGCGAACGCCGCGAAGGTTTTGCCGATATGGCCGGGTTTGACGCCGAAATTGCCGCGCGGCGCGAAACGCTTCTGACCCGGGCCAAAGGGCAGAAATCGCCGTTCCTGATCGTGGACTGCGTCGCGGCATCCGCGAACCTGCCGTTTGACGACGGCATAAAAATGGAACGGGCCGCGTTCATCGACTGTCTGGGTTCCGAACAGTCCAAGGGCATGATCCACGCCTTTTTTGCCGAGCGCCAGACCGCGAAAGTGCCCGAGGCCGCCCGTGCGGCCCCGCGAACGGTCGCAACCGGCGCGGTGATCGGCGGCGGTACCATGGGGGCGGGCATCGCCGTTGCGCTTCTGTCGGCGGGTCTGCCGGTGATCATGATCGAACGCGACGATGAAAGCGTGGCGCGGGGCCGGGAAAATGTCACCAGGGTATTTGAGCAATATCTGGCCAGGGGCCGGATCAGCGCTGAAAATATGGCAGAGACATTGGGACGGTTCGGTGCCTCCACCAATTACGCGGCCCTTGGCGACGTTGATCTGGTGATCGAGGCAGTGTTCGAGGACATGGCGGTCAAGAAAACCGTGTTTCAGGCGCTGGACCGCGCGATGAAATCCGGCGCTGTCCTGGCTACCAACACTTCGTATCTGGATGTGAATGCCCTTGCCGGCTCGATTTCGCGGCCTAAGGATGTGATCGGGCTTCACTTTTTTTCGCCCGCCAATATCATGAAATTACTGGAAATTGTTGTTCCCGACAAGGTTTCGGACGACGTGGTCGCCACGGCTTTCGCGCTGGCGAGGCGACTGGGCAAGACCCCGGTCCGTTCGCGCGTTTGCGATGGTTTCATCGGCAACCGGCTGATGGCAACCTATCGACGGGCGGCCGACTATATGATGGAAGACGGTGCCAGCCCTTATGAAATCGACGCGGCAATCCGTGATTTCGGCTTTGCAATGGGGCCCTATCAGGTCAGCGATCTGGCGGGCGGCGACATTGGCTGGGCCACCCGGAAACGCCGCGCGCCGGGTCGCGACAAACGCGAGCGCTATGTCGAAATCGGCGACCGGATCTGCGAGAACGGCTGGTTCGGCCAGAAAACCGGGCGGGGATATTATCGTTATGACGACGGTTCCCGCATCGGGCGGGAAGACCCCGAGGTTCTGGCGATCATTCAGGCAGAGCGCGCCCGCGCCGGCATCACTCCACGCCGGATCCCGAGCGGTGAAATCCAGCGACGCTATCTCGCGGCCATGGTCAACGAAGCCTGCAACGTTCTGGCCGAAGGGATCGCGCTGCGTCCCCTTGATATCGATGTCACGCTGCTGGCCGGGTACGGCTTTCCGCGCTGGCGCGGCGGGCCGATGAAATGGGCCGATAGTGTCGGTCTGGGGGCGGTTCTGGCCAACATCCGCGAATATGCAATCGACGACGCCTTTTTCTGGCGGGCGGCGCCGATGTTGCAGGAACTGGTGCTGGAAGGACGCGAATTCGAGGATCTGAACCAATCGGGCCGGGCCCACCGACCAAAGGAATAGGCAATGACCAAATCCGTGCGAATCGAACATGATGGCCCGGCCCTGCGGATCATCAACGACAATCCCGCCTCGCGCAATGCGCTGAGCGCCGAGTATGTCGAGGCCCTGACCGAAGCTGTGGAAAACGCCGGTGCCGACCGATCCGTGGCCGCCGTGATCCTGTCGGGGGCCGGGGGGTTCTTCTGCTCGGGAGGTGATCTTAACATTCTGATCCGGCGGCGCGAGATGGATCTTGCCTGGCGCATCGATTCCATCGCCATTCTGCACCGGGCGATCCTGGCGATTCGGGCCTGCCCCAAGCCGGTCATCGCTGCCGTCGAAGGCGGTGCCGCCGGGGCCGGAGCGTCGATTGCGCTGGCGTGCGATCTGATCGTCGCGGCGCGTGATGCCTATTTCGCGGTATCCTATTTGCGCGTCGGGTTGACGCCCGACGGCGGGGCCACGGCGTTTTTGTCCGAGGCGCTGCCCCGCCAACTGGTCAACGAAATCCTGATGTTCGGCGACAAGATACCCGTGTCGCGCCTTCACGCGCTGGGGGCGATCAATCGAATTTGCGACGCCGGCGCTGCGGAAAGCGAAGCACAGGCGCTGGCCGCGCGGCTATGGCAGGTCGGACCGTCAGCGCTGGGCAACGCCAAGGCGCTGGCGGTTTCGGCACGGGAAAATGCGCTGGAGGCTCAGCTTGACCTCGAAGCCCAAAACATGGCCGAGGCACAAGGTGGCGATGAAGCCGCCGAAGGAATCGCTGCGTTTCTGGACAAGCGCAAACCCGACTTTACCCGGTTTCGCGGGTAATTCGGGCGCTACAACACCGAAATCAGCACGCCGCGCACAGCCAGGCTTTTCGGAAATAGCGCCTTATTGAAGTCGGTTGGATGATTGCCAAAATGGCTGGCAACACATTGATAAACAACGTTGAATGTTCTGGCAATCGATTCCGATAATCCGGAAAACTAGTTTATCGGTAGACCGGTTTTCCGGTGGACCGGATTACTGGTGGACCGGATTACTGGCAGGCCGGATTACTGGCAAATCGGATCACTGGTAGTCCGGTTTACCGCCAAGCCGCCAAACCGCCGAAACGCAACCTTCCAAACCGTGGGTTGCGTTCAAGATATGCGCCGAAGCAGCGCGTTTTGGGCGGGTGCTGGCCGGATGGGCGCGAACAACGCGCGCGGCCGACGATTGAACCGAATCGTCGGCACCCGCGGCACCCGTTGCCGTCCATGCGCGGCACGGGCAGTCGACGCTTTGAACTGCCTGAGAATTCGCTTGCAAGATACCGGCAGCGAGCCGAGCGTAGGCGGGTGATTCTCGTCGAGGAAACGGAGGCTTCACCGTGCGGCCAGTGGCATTTTCAAATCCCGGTCGATTCTTCCGGGGCAATCTTCACACACATTCCACGCGATCCGACGGCAGGCTGGAACCTGCCGAGGTTTGCCGCCGCTACCGGGCGCGGGGCTATGATTTTCTGGCGCTGACGGATCATTTCGTCGGCCCGTTCGCCTATCCGATCGTGGACACACGCGAATTCAGGGAACCCGATTTCACCACGCTGATCGGTGCCGAGCTGCATTCCGGCGCGATGGAAAACGGCGAGTTGTGGCATATCCTTGCGGTTGGACTTCCGTTTGATTTCGCGCCCAGCAACACGCCGGATTTTCGCCCGATTGCGGATCAGGAAACCGGCCCGCAGCTTGCCGCGCGGGCGGTGGATGCCGGGGCTTTCGTCGCCATTGCGCATCCGGAATGGTCGGGCCTGACCGATGCGGACATGCGCTCGATCGATGCGGCCCACGCGGTCGAGGTCTACAACCACGGCTGCGCCGTCGAATGCGACCGGGGGCGCGGGCTGCATTCGGCCGACTTGCTGGCCACCGGCGGCAGGCGCATGTCGTTCGTCGCGACGGATGACGCGCATTTCGCCCATGACGAGCTGGACGCGTTTGGCGGCTGGACCATGGTCAAGGCGACCGAGAACACGCCCGAGGCGCTGCTGGCGGCGCTGAAGGCCGGGGCGCACTATGCCACGACCGGGCCCGATTTCGTGGACATCGAGTTTGACGGCCAAGAGGTCCACGTACATTCCAGCCCGGTTTCCGCCGTGATCCTGCAAGGCGCCGGACCCGCCACGGGGGGTGAATTCTCGCCCGGGCTGACACAGGTCAGCCTGCCGCTGGGCCGGCTCGAGGGCAGCCCGTTTCTGCGCGTGACACTGATTGATGCGGCGGGAAACAGGGCATGGTCCAACCCGATCTGGTGCACCTGAACGACAGGGCTTGAATCCGGACGTGATCCACGGCAATTGGCGGCGGGATCTTGCATCGGGGGTTTGAAATGCTGACGGGAAAATCTGCGCTGATCACCGGATCGACCAGCGGTATCGGGCGCGGGATCGCTCAGGCGCTGGCGGATCAGGGCGCAAACGTGATGATCAACGGCTTTGGCGATGCCGCGGAAATCGAGGATCTGCGCCAATCGCTTTCACGCCGGTCCGGGACCACGGTGCTTTACGCGCCCGCCGACATGACCAGACCCGCCGAAATTGCCGCGATGGTCGCGCAGGCCGAGGCGGCATTTGGTGGCGTCGATATTCTGGTCAACAACGCGGGCATCCAGTTCGTGTCGCCGATCGAAGATTTTCCTGGCGACAAATGGGATGCCATCCTCGCGATCAACCTTTCCTCGGCCTTTCACACCACCAAACACGCCCTTGGCGGCATGAAGTCGCGCGGCTGGGGGCGGATCGTCAACCTGGCCAGTGCGCATTCACTGGTCGCCTCGCCCTACAAGGCCGCCTATGTCGCGGCCAAGCACGGGCTTGCCGGGTTGACCAAGACGGTGGCGCTGGAATGCGCCGAGGAAGGCGTGACGGTGAACGCCGTGTCGCCCGGCTATGTTTTGACGCCGCTGGTCGAGGCACAGATACCCGACACGGCCGCAGCCCGCGGCATCAGCGAAGAGGCGGTCAAGCGCGACGTGATTCTGGCGGCGCAACCGACGAAAAAATTCGTTGGAATTGAAGAGGTCGCCGCGACGGTGGCATTTCTGTGCAGCGACGCGGCGGCGGGGATCACCGGCAGCAATATCTCGATTGATGGTGGCTGGACGGCGAAGTGATGCCCGCCGCCTTCGGTGTTTTTCGGGAGGTAGTTTAACGTTAAACAATCACGCCGCCAGTTCCACCCAGATCGGCACATGGTCCGACGGGCGTTCGCGGCCGCGCATGTGCCGGTCGATGGCGCAATCGGTCAACAGGTCGGCACATTGCGGCGTCAGCAGGAAATGATCGATGCGGATGCCGTCGTTCTTGTCCCATGCGCCGCGTTGAAAATCCCAGAACGTATAATTCATCGGCGCCGGGTCCCGCGCGCGAAACGCGTCGGTGAAACCCAGATTGACGATCCGCTGATAGGCGGCCCGGCTTTCGGGGAGAAACAGCGCATCCTCGCGCCATTTTTCGGGGCTGTGCGCGTCTTCGGCCTGCGGTATGACGTTGAAATCGCCCGCCATCAGCGCCGGTTCTTCGGCGGCAATCAAATCAGCGGCGCGCGCGCGAAGACGCTCCATCCACGCCAGCTTGTAATCATATTTCGCTCCCGGAACCGGGTTGCCGTTGGGCAGATACAGGCCGCAGACCCGCACCGGTCTGTCGCCCATCACCGTTGCCTCGATCCAACGCGCCTGTACGTCGTCATCGTCGCCGGGCAGGCCGTGGGCAACATCTTCCAGCGGCAGCTTTGACAGGATCGCCACACCGTTGAAGCTTTTCTGCCCATGGGTTTCGACCTGAAAGCCCAGATCCTCGAACGGCGCGCGCGGGAAATTCCCGTCGACCGACTTGATTTCCTGCAAAAGGGCAACGTCGACGCCGCTTTCGGGCAACCATTCGAGCACACGCTCAATGCGCGCCTTGATGCCGTTGATGTTGAAAGAGGCGATTTTCATGCGGTTCACCGGAAATAATGTCGTCCCAGTATCGGTGGATTACCCGATTCCGCAAGCCGCACCTGCGCCATTTTCCGCGTTCAGAAAATCCCGTTGGCGCGCTGGAGTTCGCGAATATAGGTCACGATGGATTTGACATCGCCATCCGTCAGCCCCTTTTGCGGCGGCATATCGCCAAAACGCCAGTGGTGCGACGGAACGCCGTTCCTTACCGCCGCCATGAAGGCAAAATCGCCGTGATGCGACGGGACATAATATTTGTGGATCAGCGGCGGGCCGATGCCATTGCGCCCGGCGGCATGGATGCCGTGGCAAGCCGCGCAAACCGCATTGAATGCGGTCTCGCCAATCCTTGCAGGATCGGAAAGAGTCGCCGTCTTGACGGCGACGATGGGGGCACCGGTGGCCTCGGGCTTCGCGTCGGCGGCGACGGCGGGCTGGGGTTGGCGGGCGTAAAACACGACGGCGACCGCCAACAAAACGCCGGTCGCAAGCGAAAGGATGGTAATTCTGGACATGGGAACCTTGCAGTCAAATTGGTTTCCCCCGGTTTGCGGGTTCCGGCAGGGGGAAGGTCAAGCGGTTTTTGGCCCGGTCAGGCTCAGATCGAAAAACTTGTGCCGCACCCGCAGGAGCTTGTCGCATTCGGGTTGTCGATCACGAACCGCGCCCCGATCAGTTCCTCGGAAAAATCGATGGTCGCCCCGCCCAGAAACGGCAGCGATACGCGGTCGACCAGGACCCTCTGGCCGTTCTTCTCCAGGACCAGATCGTCGTCCGCCGGTTCGTCCAGCTTGATCTCATATTGAAACCCCGAACAGCCGCCGCCCTGAACCGCCACGCGCAGGGCTTGCGTATGGTCGGCGTCCGCATTGATGCTGGCCAATTGACTGAATGCGCGATCCGTCACTTTGGGGGGCAGGGCAAGGTCCATGTGGTGATGTGCATTTTTGTGGTTTAGACTGTCCTTCAACATAGGCGCTTTGGCGTCAGGCGACAAGGACAAGGCGAAATCCATGCTGGCAGAATTTGCCTGCGACCCGGCGAAATCGCGGGGCCGGCTGCACGCGGAAACCGAAAGCGCGCACCGAACCGCGTTTCAACGCGACCGCGACCGGATCATTCATTCCAGCGCTTTTCGGCGGCTCAAGCACAAGACGCAGGTGTTCGTCGAAAACGAGGGGGACTATTTCCGTACCCGCCTTACCCATTCTATCGAGGTCGGGCAGGTGGCGCGGACGATCTCGTCGGTGCTGGGCCTGAATTCCGAATTGACCGAGGCGGTGGCATTGGCGCACGATCTGGGCCACACGCCTTTCGGCCATACCGGCGAGGATGCGCTGAACGCCTGCATGCAACCTTATGGCGGCTTTGATCACAACGCTCAGGCCATCAAGATCGTGACCATGCTGGAACGGCATTACGCGCAATTCAACGGGCTGAACCTGAGCTGGGAAACGCTGGAGGGTCTGGCAAAGCATAACGGCCCGGTGACCAAGGATGTACCGCAGGCTTTGGCGGAATACGTCGCCACGCATGACCTGGAACTGGGGACCTATGCCAGCGCCGAGGCACAGGTCGCCGCGATTTCCGACGATGTCGCCTATAACAATCACGATCTGGATGACGGCTTGCGCGCCGGGCTGTTCAACGAGGAACAGATACGGGAACTTCCCATCATTTCAGCCTGTTACGACCGGGTGGACGCGCTTTATCCCGATCTTGACTTTATCCGGCGGCGGCACGAGGCGCTGCGACGCGTGTTTGGTGTGATGGTCGAGGACGTGATCGACGAAAGCCGCCGTCGGATTGGCGATGCCGCCCCGGTCAGCGCCGACGCGGTGCGCGGCGCGGGTCGGCAACTGATTGGGTTTTCCCCGGCGATGGAGGCCGATCTGGAACGGATCCGCGCCTTTTTCTTCAAACACATGTACCGCCACTGGAAAGTACGGCGTATGCGCCGCAAGGCCGGGTTGATCGTGAAGGAAATGTTCGCGATATTTTTGGACGATCCGGCGATGCTGCCGGACGGCTGGCAGGATTGGGCAACCAGCGGTGACAAGGCGAAATGCGCAGTGGTGATTGCCGATTACATTGCGGGCATGACCGACCGGTTCGCGCTGGACGAGCACCGAAAACTGGTCGATCCCATGGCGATGGGCTGAAATGCGGATGCCTGCGGCGCGAGTATTAAAGGGAACAATGAAAACGTTGATTGCCTCCTGATGCGCCGGGACGCCTGAACACACATTGACCCCGGTCGCGACCGTGGTAAACCACGCCGAACTTCGCCAAGAGATGCCAATGAACCTTTTCGCTGATATGAGAACGCTGGTGATCGAGAGCCTGGCGGCCCTCGTGGCGGATGGTCTGCTGCCGGGCGGACTTGATACTGCAAATGTCGCGATCGAGCCGCCACGCGATCCGCTGCATGGCGATATGGCAACCAATGCGGCGATGGTGCTGGCCCGCGCGGCGGGCATGAAACCGCGCGATATTGCGGCCCGGTTGGCCGAAAAACTGCTGAAAGATGAGCGGGTTACGTCGGCCGATGTGGCGGGGCCCGGGTTTTTGAACTTGTCGCTGGCCACGTCGGCATGGACCGGAATTATTCCCATCGCGCTTGCACGGGGTGCGGATTTCGGCCGTTCGGACATCGGCGCGGGGCGCCGGGTCAACGTCGAATATGTGTCGGCCAATCCGACCGGCCCGCTGCATGTCGGCCATACGCGCGGTGCGGTGTTCGGGGACACGCTTGCCAGTCTGCTCGATTTCGCGGGCCACGAGGTCACGCGCGAATATTACATCAACGATGGTGGCGCGCAGGTCGATGTTCTGGCGCGCTCGGTCTATCTGCGGTATCTGGAGGCTTGCGGACAAGAGGTGGCGTTCGAGGATGGCACCTATCCCGGCGATTACCTGATCCCGGTCGGGCAGGCGGTGCGCGACAAATACGGCGACGATCTTGTCGGCAAACCCGAAGCCGTCTGGCTGGCCGACCTGCGGGCATTTTCGACCGATGCGATGATGGATCTGATCCGGGGTGATCTGGCCAGTCTGGGCGTGCGGATGGACCGGTTCTATTCCGAAAAATCGCTCTACGGGACCGGGCGGATCGAGGCGGCGCTGGCGGATCTGGACCAAAAGGGCCTGATCTACGAGGGATATCTGGAACCACCTAAAGGCAAAAAACCCGAAGACTGGGAGCCGCGCGAGCAGACGCTGTTCAAATCCACCGAACATGGCGACGATGTGGACCGCCCGGTGCGGAAATCCGACGGCAACTGGACCTATTTCGCCCCGGATATCGCCTATCATTTCGACAAAATCGAGCGGGGCTATGACGAGCTGATCGACGTCTTCGGAGCGGATCACGGCGGCTATGTCAAACGGATGAAGGCCGCAGTGTCGGCATTGAGCAGCGGCGCCGTGCCGCTGGACATCAAGCTGACGCAGTTGGTGAGGCTGTTCAAGGACGGCGAGCCGTTCAAGATGAGCAAACGCGC
>Ga0114932_10003706_pt1 | contig 14758 bp, 11 predicted proteins | sample 2SBtaG_2_FD_87286 | JGI IMG/M metagenome (GOLD analysis project Ga0114932, IMG submission 87286) | Deep subsurface microbial communities from Kolumbo volcano to uncover new lineages of life (NeLLi) - 2SBTROV12_ACTIVE470 metaG | ecosystem: Environmental > Aquatic > Marine > Volcanic ...
AATGGATATAATACATAATTCTCTGAATTATTTTCAAATAATACAAAAAGCATTGGGATTCCACCAATAATCTCTTCAAAATTTTTCATATATTGTGTTGTAAAATGAATGTCTGGTTTTTGACAATTATTAACAAGAGTATCCCATTCTTCATGATTATTTAGAGTAAGGATTTTTACATTTTTCATAATAATCTCAATTTTTTAAAAACATCTACAATTTGTTTCATATCCAAAATTGTATATCTTTGATCAATAGGAATTGTTAAAATAGATTTTGAAATCATTTCAGCATCAGAAAAAATTTCTTCATCATTGAATTTGATTTTCCAGTGAATTGGAGGAAATATCCCATTTTCTATCAGTTTTTTCCTTACTTGTTCTCTATTTTTTATTATAATTGGAAAACCTAATGGACAAACATTATTGGGTAATTTTTTAAAAAATGAAATTTTCTTTAAATGCTTTAATAGATATCTAAAATTTTGTCTACGTCTTTTTTTAATAAAATCAAAATCAATATAATCCAATATTTGTGATGATAATGAACTCATCGGAGCTGGCATTTCATACTTGTTATGATATTTTTCAGCATTAACAAAAGATTCTTTAAAATAATAATTTGAATAATTAGAATTTCCATTTAAATAATAATATTTTCCTAGTATAGACTCAAATCTTTTTTTGATAAATTTTTTATGATTTTTTGATTCTAACAATCTAATTTTTTGATTTGAAATTACAATTGAACCATCAGGAATCCCAATAAATTTTCTTAAACTGTTAAATGAAGCATCTCCAAATGTACCTAAAGGCTTTCCTTTGTAAGAACTTAACATAGATTGAACACAATCTTCAATAATTTGTAAATTTAATTGTTTACATTTTTTCTTTAATGTTAACATACATTGTGGGTATCCAAAATAATGAATTATTAAAATCGAATCAAAATTATCATCATTTTGTAAATTTTTAATATCAATTGTTAAGTCTTTATTTATTTTATAAAATTTTATTTTAACTTTTTGTTCTTGAATTAACTTTAAAACTTCTTTTTCAATATAAGTAGGAATGAGAATTTTCTTAATGTTATGTACTTTAACTAAAAAAACTATTGCATCACTTCCTGTTGAAAGAAAAATTTTATTTTTTTTGGGAAAATGCTTTTTCCAATTTTCCCTTCTATGAGAAAATATCTCTGGTTCTAAATAAAATTCACTGCCTATATTTTTCATGATTAAAACGGATGATTTTTTGTCAGTAATTTAGAATTTATTTTTAAACATGATATTATTTTAATTACATTATCTTCAAAAGACTTGTCATTTTTATATGGATTTGAATAAGTTCTACCTTTGCCCATTGCCATGCCTAATTTAATCAATTTTTTAATTTCATCTTTTTTATGAGTTGAGTTAATGATATTATTTCCACATTCTCTTCCTCTTTGTCGTATACCAATGTTAATTGCTGGTAAATTAAAAAATGATGATTCAACGATTCCTGCACTTGAATTACCTACTATTACTGAAGATACTTTTAAAAGATTCATAAAAAAATCACTCTCTAAATTTTTATAGATATGAATATGTGGAATATCTTTAAATTTCTCAATTTCTTTAATCATTTCTTTACTTCCTGGATCAGAGTTTGGATAAATTAGTATGGTATTGTACTTTAATTCTTTTATAGCTTCTAATGTTTCCTTCATTTGTTTTTTTGAATCTTTTACTTGATTACTAACAGGATGTTGTAGTACTGTAATTACAGGTTCATTTTTTAACAAACCAAGTTTTTTTCTTACATTTATTTTATGAAATATATTATTAATTGGAGTTCCTACAAAATAAATTCTTGATGTTTCTTCATTCATTTTTATTATTCTTAAAGCAGATTTCTTTGTTGATGCAAGATGAATATGAGCAAGTTTGGTAATTGCATTTCTAAAAGAATCATCGATATTTCCTGATATTGCTCCTCCTGATGAATGAATTATAGGAATATTAAGTACTGATGAAACAATTGCCATTGCTAATTGTTCTCCTCTATCCCCTTCTACCAAAACTAGATCTGGTTTATTTCTTTTTAAAATTTTTGAGATCTTTAACATCAAAATTGCCATGTTATCTGATATAGATACTAAATCATTTTTAGAATCAGGAAGACGAATCTTGGCTAATATCTTAAATGATTCTTGTTCTATTTCTTTAATGGAGTAACCGTGTTTTTTAGAAAGATGAGTTCCAGAAACAATTAAACCTAGATTAAATTTTTTATTCAATTTTAGTAGCGTTGGCTTCAATAATCCAAATTCTGCCCTTGTTCCTGTCAAATATATTATTTTAAGACACTTTTTCATAAGATATTATTTCCTGTTTTTGTATGTCTCTTTTTGTTTTTTTATTTATCAAATTAAAGTACTCTTTTGGTAATAATCCTATTTTACCTGCTCTACTAATCTGAATATTTTTCTCCGATAAATAATCATTTTTTTTAATTTTTTTGGATGCAACAATAGTTTTTTTAATATTTTTCATTACTCTCATCTCTGATTTAGTAGGTTTTTTTACTTTTGATCCTAAAGCAATTTTAATTTGTTTAGACAAATTGGATCCTACTATCTCTGAAATAAGTAAACTCATTTTTTTTGTATCCTGTAAAATACCATTTTTCTCCAAATCTCTAATTTGACTTACCATCAATGAAAATTCTTCTGGATTTAATGATGTTTTATGATCTGGACCAGAAAGTGATTTATTTAATGTTAAATGTTTTTCAATAACTTTTGCCCCTAAACAAATTGCGATTAAAGGAATCCATGTAGTTATCGTATGATCAGAATACCCTATAGTGGTTTTAATTTTATCTTTGATGGTTAACATAGCCTTCAAATTAACATCTTTAATTTGTGTTGGATAATTTGATGTACAGTGTAAGAATGTAATTTGTTTGTTATTTTTCTTCAAAAAATTATATGTATTACTAATCTCTTTTAATGATGACATCCCAGTTGAAATGATCATCTCTTTTTGTTTTAATGAAATGTGTTGTAATAACGGTAAATTATCTAAATCATCAGAACCAATCTTAAATATTTTCATTCCTAAATTTTCTAAAAAATCTGCACTTGGAATATCTCCTGGGGTGGATAAAAATAAAATATCTAATTCTTTACAATAATCTGAAATTTTTTGAAATTCTTTAAATTTCAATTCCAATTTTTTTATCATTTTGAATTGTGAATTTTCATTTGTATTATTTTTTTGATATCCTACTGTTGACACATCATCATTTAACAATAGATTCGTTTTCCATGTTTGGAATTTAATAGCATCCGCTCCTGATTCTTTTGCAACTTTACATAGTTTTTTTGCAAGTTTCAGTTTTCCGTTATGATTTACACCTGCTTCTGCTATCACAAATACATCATGTTTCATCAATTTGATTTTCATATTGGTATTTTTAACATTTTATACTCTAAGAATTTGTTTATTCTTTGATTATTTTTTCATTTTATAATTATTTTTACTATTATTACTAATTTTTAATATTTCTTTAACTAACTTTAAAAACAGTTTATACAAAACTTGATTTGATGACATCAACTGAAAAATTAGATGATTGGAATATCCCACTTTATAAAATTTATACTGATGATGAAGATGTTAATTTAATAACTAAAATCGTAAAACGTGGTAATACTTGGGCTATTGGACCTGAAATTGAAGAATTTGAAAAATCCCTTGCTGAATACGTTGGCAGTACTTATTGTTTAACCTTAAATTCAGGAACATCATCACTACATGCATCATTTTTAGCACTTGATTTTAAAAAAAATGATGAAATTATTGTACCATCATTTTCATTTATTTCTACTTCTAATTCTGTTCTTTTTGTAGATTCTACTCCTGTTTTTGCTGATATAGAAAATGAAACATTTGGATTAGATCCAGACGATGTATCTAGTAAAATCTCCGAAAAAACTAAAGCTATTGTTCCAATGGATTATGGAGGAAACCCATGTAAAATTCCAGAATTAAAAAAAGTTGCTAAAGATAATGATTTGTTTCTAATTGAGGATGCAGCTGAAGCACTAGGTTCTTCTATTAATGGAAAAAAAATTGGTTCAATGTCTGACATTTCTATTTTTAGTTTTTGTGGAAACAAGGTTATCACTACAGGTGAAGGGGGGGCAATTACCACTGATTCAAAATCTGTCTATGAAAAAATTAAATTAATTCGTTCACATGGAAGATCAGATAAAATACAGTATTTCAATAACCCTTCTGATTCCCAATATACTCAGTTAGGCTATAATTGGAGAATGTCATCTATTACTGCTGCCTTAGGAATATCTCAATTAAACAAACTTGATAAAATTGTTCAAATGCGACAAAAAAATGCAGAAGAACTAACTTCAAAATTGAAAAAATTCCCTCAAATTAAAACTACAAATGTTGATTCTACTAGGAAAAATATTTTTCAAATGTATACAGTTAGACTAGATTCACAACAATTGCGTGATGATCTACATCAATTTTTGTTAAAAAAACGAATTTTTTCAAAGATCTACTTTAACCCTATTCATCTTTCTGATTTTTATAAATCAAGATTTCATTTAGAACTTGGTTCATTACCAAAAACTGAACAAATTTCTAGCCAAGTTTTGACTTTACCACTCTATCCAAACATGACTACTGAAGAAAAAGAGTTTTTAATTCATTCAATTTCAGATTTTTTTGAAAATCTATCGTAATTTTATTTTTCAAGATCTTTTTTCCTTGAATGTATTATCCACATCTTTTCTTTTTCTTGAGATCTACCTATTTCTTCTTTTGTCATTAAAATTTCCTCCATTTTTTCACCTGGTCTTAACCCAATTATCTTATGTTTATTTGAAATCTTTTTAGCTAAATCAGAAATTTTATAAGATTTCATTTTTGGTACAAACACTTCTCCTCTATTTACTAAAGGAATACATTCCAAAATAAAACTGACTGCTTCATCTATGTGAAAAAAATACCTTTTCATATTCGAATCTGTGATAGAAAGAGGTTTTTCATTTTTCATTTCATCATTCCAAACTTCAAAAACATTTCCTTTGGTTTCCATAATATTCCCAAGACGAATAGAAGCAAATTTTGAAGGTAGATTGTGCATACCAGCCCAAGTGGTTAATCTTTCACCTAACAACTTTGTAGTCCCATAAAGTGTTGTTGAATCAGCTGCTTTATCAGTACTAATGTTGACCATTTTTCCCTTTTTCCCTTTCATTATTGTTTTTATTAGATTTACTGTACCATTGATGTTTGTATCAATTGTTTCAATCGGATTAAATTCAGATATTTCAATATTTTTAATTGCAGCAAATTGTAAAATTATATCTGTATTATTTGTAGCCATTTCCAATCTTTCTTTATCCAAAATACTGCCGAGAAGTAATCTTAAACGTGAATCTTCTATTGAACGATTTAATCTAAATAATGAATATTCATTGATATCAAGTACTCTGACAGATTTTACAGGGTATTCTAAAATTTGTTTAACAAAAGCATAACCTATACTACCAGCACCACCTATTACTAGTATATTTTTATTCTTGAGTTCTTTCATGATAGTCTTTTTCAAAGAATGTCTTTTTTTCATATTTCTTAAAAAAATATGTATCATTTATCACTATGGATAGTTCAAAAAACAATTCAATTTTAGAAAATTCTAAATATGTTTTTATTAATTCTATTCTAAATAAATTATATTGAAAATATTAGGGATTATTCCTGCTCGAGGAGGTTCTAAAGGGATACCTTGCAAAAATATTAAAAAATTAGCTGGAAAACCATTAATTGAATATACAATTTCAAATGCACTAAAATCAAAAAAAATTGATAAAGTTTTAGTTAGTACTGATAGCAAAAAAATCGCGAATATCTCAAAGAAATTAGGAGCCCAAGTCCCTTTTTTACGACCAAATGAATTATCTAATGATACCTCAAAAACAATCGACGTAGTAAAACATGCTTTAAAATTCCTTCATGAAAGAGAATCATACATTCCTGAGATTGTTGTAATTTTACAACCCACATCCCCTTTTCGTTCATCTAGACTTATTGATAAATCAGTTACGTTGTTGATGAATTCAAACTCATCATCTGTAATATCTGTCTCTAAGGTTAAAACTCATCCATATTCATCATTCTCATTAAAAAATAAACACTTACTCCCATTTAGTACAGATTTTGAAAAACATCACCGACGTCAGTCAATGCCAGTTTTATATCATCCAACTGGTTCAATCTACACATTTTGGAATAAAATTATAAAAAAACATGATTCCATCTATGGAAAAAAAATTATTCCTCTAATTGAAAAAGAAGGTACATTTATTGATATAGATTCACCATTTGATTTTTCTTTTTCTGAAATTTATCTTTCTAATAATAAAAAAAATAATTTTAAATAAAATTATTTTTAATTTTATGTTTCATTAAGTTTTTTAATTTATTGCAAAAATCTTAACATAGATTAATTTCAATATAATTAATGTACAATTTCGTCTATTTCTAAAGATTCTACTTTCAAAAATTTAGGGAACATTTTATATTTTACTTCTTTACGTCCATACCAAATCACGTCCCATATCCATTTAATTGGATCTTTTTCTGTTATTTTGTTTTCATACAAATATTTTATTTTACTTTTTGTTATTGCAGAATTATTTACAAAATAATCTTTCCAATCATACACGAATTTTTCTTCTTTTATTTCTTCCATGTTCTCTCTAGTAGTTAACAAAAATATTTGGAATTTTATAAGATCATTAAGAATTTCAGATTTAGAATGAAATTCTTTTTTATTTTCTAAAAATTCAACAAATTTTTGTATTTCAGTAAACAAAATATTCGTGTTTAAACGCAAAAATCTGGCAGCACTTGCCTCTTCTAATGGCCAATTTATTTCTCCTAGATCTAAATCGTAATGAGCCCAACCTTTACCTGAATATCCCTTATCCACGTGTTTTTCAAGAAGGTAAAATTCTTTAGAAAAAATTGATTTTTCATTCTTACCGTATTGTAATAATGTTTCATAAAATTCCATTTGTGGCAATTTGTATTCGTTTTGATAGAATTTTGCTACAAGTTCTAAAATACCAAAATTATGAAATGTTTGAATCATCCAAGCGTATCTATACATCTCCTTCAATTCTTTTAGGTTATACGAAGATGTTTCAATTACAATTCTTTCATATTCTTGAATAGATATTTCATCCTTACGAGTATGTATGAGAAAAATGGGTGTGCGTATAGATTTTATTTTATTTCTCTCTCTATATTCTGGATAATTCATTGGAGCGTTAGGTAATAAACCACAATTGTAAATCAGTATTGATCCAAGGTCTTCGTCGCTTAGTATAGTTTCTAGTCCTTTCTTAAAAGATTCTAAAGTTTCACCAGGTAAGCCCATTATTAATTCCGTATATGTGGGAATGTTTTCATCTCTAAAGGAAGTAGTCAGATTTGAAAATGTATTAAATTTTAAATTGGCTCTTTTAATAGTATCAAGCGTATTTTTATCTAAAGATTGTAATGATAATGTGACTGCTTTGAGTAATCCTACTGATATGAGTTCTTTAGCAAGTGGAATGATTTTTTCAGAAGAGATTTTTGCCCAATTTGTCATAAATGTTTCAGGAAAACCTTTCTTTGATTTTTCTTCCCGTAATTTTTTTGCAATTTTAAAATCTCTATCTCTATAAATTCCAAAGTTTGCATCACACCCATCTATATATGGAATTTTATGATCTCCAAACCACTCAATTTCTTTATACAATCTTTCTTCTGACCACTTTCTCATTGTTGTTGCTGTTGAACTTCCCCAATCACAAAATGTACATTGGTATGGACAACCTCTATTTGTTTCCCAAGATGCAATCCATTGATAACCATCAACAATATCTACTAAATCTAACACTGTATTTGTTAAATATGGTGACGGCATCGAATCAAAATCTTTGATTCTTTCTTGTGGCTCAGTTGTAAAATCTTTTGTAGATATACCTTTTACTTTTAAATAATTTTTTTCCTTTAAATATTCTGAAAGGATATTCTCAAAAATAATTTCCCCTTCACCATGAACTGTAATATCTACAAAAGGATATTTCTCAAAAAAATCCTCAAGAATTTCTGGTACCTGTGGTCCTCCAAATATTATCAAACATTTGGGGTTGATCTCTTTAACTTTTTTAGCAAGTAAAGTAGTAATTTCCCAATTCCAAACATAACAGGAACATAATAGAATGTCTGAATCTCTACATTTTTCAACATATTCGTCTATTTTTTCTTCATTTCTAAAAACAAATGTTTTCTCAAATTTGAACCGAGAAAATTTTTCTTTAGTTTTAATATATGATACAAGTAATCCTATACTATATGGGAAATGAATCCTGTTTCCATATGTATAATTAAACTGTGAACTATTAACCTTGATTTGCATGTAATTCGTGTTTTGCTTATATTATTAATTAGTTATTAAAATTATTTAGACAAGGTATATTTTCTATTAAAATTTCAAAAAAAAATCTCCTTAGTTATAATAAGATATGATTTTCAGACCATAGTTGTTGAGAATATTTACCATATATTTTAGAAAATCTCTTTTCTAAAATACTCTGATAAGAAGTTGATTTTAGGTATGTTTTTAGTTTAGAGACAATTCTTTTAACTATCTATTGATTTATTTCAATTTATCAAAATTAATTTCAAAAACTTTAACATGATAATCAAATCCTACATCTTTTGAATCATAAACTTTTTCTAAATATTCAAAACTATTATCATTTTTTATCAATTGTTTGAAAAAACTTGGTCTTTCATTTTTGTTATCAATAACAATATGTGTTCCATTTTCATAATTATTTTTAATAAACTCATCAAGCTTTAAGTCATTATTATATGAAATTGTTCTAGTCTCACTTCTTAAATCTGATAATAAAATTGGAACATTTTGTTCTAGTAAGAAATTTGTATGTATATATCCTGATTCATGATCAAATTTGTTAATTATGTTTGTAATTGAATTTACATTTTTCATAATCTGAATTGCTTCACTTTCATGTTCAATATCAATTGATTTTTCTTCTAGAAAAAATATTGATGAAATTAAAATCCCAAAAACTATGATTATTGTAACAATTTTTTTATTTCTAACATTCTCAAAAATTCGTTCCACAAAATATAATCCAAATACAATAAAAATCGGATACAATGGATACAAATATCTTGTATCTTGAATTCCTCTTGAATAAGCATACAATATTGATGTAGAAAGTACCATTATTACACTAAAGATTAGAAATTTTGTTTGATTATCCTTTTTCTTTATTGCAAAAATTACACCCAATGGGATAAAAACAAAAAGATATGGAATCATTATCCATGTTAAATACTTGAACAGTTGAACTATGCCATTTCCAAAAAATAATATTATTGAAATTATTTTATTATCACCATCGGCCAATGTGTCAACACTCTTTATACTATCTTGAAGAACTGGAATAATTTGATCTGAACCCATAGTTTCAGTTCTTATTTGCATCATTGGAAAGATTATTGAAAATGTTAAAACTAAAATTATTCCATATTTTAAAAATAATTTATAATCAATTCTTTTTTTATTTGATATAAAAAATAGTATTGAAAATGTAAACAACCAGATAATTCCTTCATATCTAACTAAAATTGAAATTGCAATACATATGAATGATAAATAAACATAATTTTTATTTTTATGAAAAAATGTTGCCAATGATGTAGTTATCAAAAAAATGTATAGTGGATCAGTAATTCCTAAAACTGAATTTATGATAATTCTTGGCTCAAATAAAAATATGCATAGTCCTAACAATGAAATGTATTTAGGAAAAAAATTTCTTAAAAAATAGTATAGTGGAAAAATGGTTAATGTAGAAATTACAACCGATGTAATTCTTTGAATATTCATAAATTCAATTAATTCATAATTTGGAAAAAAATTAAAAATAAATCCTAAAAATGTTGGCCATCCATTATTTGAAAAATTATACCCTGTTGGAAATTTATCTAAAAAATTAAGATCATTTGCATATGAAAAATACAAAAGTGCATCTGATAAAAATGGAATATCTAAAGGAAGATAATAAAATCTTAAAAAAATTCCAATCACACCAATTACTAATAGTAAAAAAATATCATTTTTAACAAATATTTTCCCCCTACTCTTCAAAAAATTACTTTTAGAATCCATTTTATCTATATTTTTTCTATTTTGATGATTGCTCTTTTACTATATTTACAACAGAATATAGAATTATTGATGACATTAGAAGTATAGTTCCAATTAATATTGTTCCAACTGAAATAATTGCAATACTAAGTAAAATCTGTCTTGTTTCTGAAAATCCTTGAATTGTCATTATCATAAAAATTATCCCTATTCCTAAAAAAACCGCTCCTGGAATTCCATAAAATTTCAATGGATGCTCAATTGAAATAAATTTTAATGTACTTAGAATAACTGAAGCCCCATGAGAAATAGGGTTATGTGTGGATGTATCTCCTTCGTACAGGATCTTTATAGGAACTTCTAGAATTTTCATCTTTAATTTACTTGCTTTAATTAAAATTTCATTTGATATCCCCATCCCATTTTCAGATGGATTAATTTTTTCAAGTGCTTGTTTACTATATGCTCTAAAACCACTTTGTGAATCTGTGACTGGATTTTCTAAGGAAATATTTGCTAATTTAGTGATGGCTTTAATTCCTACTTTTCTATATTTTGGAATATCTTTTTGATCTTCTTCAAGAAATCTTGATCCTATTACAACATCTAATTGTTTCTCTAAAATTGGTTTTGTTACTACATTTACATCATCTATTCTATGTTGACCGTCCCCATCCATAGTTACTAGAATGTCTGCATCCAACTCTCTTGCTTTTAAAAAAATTGTTCTTATTGCTCCACCATACCCTAAATTTCTTTCATGATTTACTACAATTGCCCCCATTTGTTCAGCAATTTCTTTTGTTGAATCAGTTGAATTATCATTACAAACAATTACCTCATTTGCAATTTCCTTGACTTTTGTAATTATTTCTCCAATGTTTTCTTCTTCATTAAAAGCAGGTATGCCTACGACAATTTTCATTTTTTTTATATCACGCCGTATCTTTTTTCAGCATCTTATAACCATTATAGTACATTTTTAAGTCATCTAAAGATCTGATTTTTAATACTTTTTGCATTATGTATGATGGTCTAAAATAATATTCATGGTATGCTTTTTTGGCCCACATTGCTAAATCGTCAGCTGAAAGAGTTTGTGTAGTAAGTACAGGAGCTTGAACTCCACCAGTACCAATACCTGAATACACAAATTTATCCCATGTATCATCTAACTGAATCATTCCAGATTTTACGGCCTCATCATACAATTTATTTCCAGGAAATGGCATAGTAATTGCAAATTGAGCATATGTACAGTTTAGTTTTTTTGCAAAATCTATTGTTTTACGTATTGTTTCTGGAGTTTCTTTTGGTAACCCAATCATATAATATCCTACAGTTTCAATTTTTGCCTTATGTGTCCACTTTATAGCATCCTCAGCTTGTTGTAGCGTTGCTGTTCCTCCTTTAATTTCATGAATGAATTCTCCATGCTCAATTCCATATGACATCATTCTACATCCAGCTTTTTTCATTGCAAACAGCATTTCTTGATCTACTAAATCAACTCGAGTTTCAGCATCCCATACTAAACTAAAACCAAGTTTTTCAGGAGCCATAGCATCCAAAAGTTTCATAGTAGCTTTTCTATTTAGAGACATTACATCATCATAAAATGTTAGTTCTTCAATTCCGTATTCTGAATGAAGATATTTAATATGATCTACAACATATTCAGGTGATTGATTTCTAAATTGTAATCCAAAACTATTTTCTCTGTTACAATAATTACAAAAGAAAGGACACCCTCTACTCCACATTATACTACACCATTTTTTCCCTGTACTTTTTGGAGGATGTGGATGATATCCATCAGGAAAATGTGGTAATTTATGATATGCTGGATATGGTAACTCATCCATGTTTTTAATGTAAGAACGAGGTTTGGTTGGAACTGATTTACCATTTTTCCTAATAAATAATCCTGGAATATCTTCAAGTGGTTCCCCCATCACAATTTCTTTAATTTGTCCTTCACTTTCATCATAGGAAATAATATCTAAATCTGGACATTTTTGTAATGTGATATCTGCTAAAACTGCATGTGGTCCACCTAACACAGTCAATATTGATGAATTAACTTTTTTTACTTCTGTTGCTGCTTCTAACGCAGGATTTGCAAATGGTGTAAATGCACTAAATCCTACTAAGTCTGGATTATGTTTTTTGACTGCCATCTTTACATCATAAACATAATTTTCTGAAAAATTTCCATCCAAAATATCTAACACATTGACATCTGGTAACCGTTCTAATACTCCTGCAAGATATGCTAAACCTAGTGGAGGTTGTGGATGTGGATCTGCATCAGAACCCCCTTGTAAAGCATTAGAGCCTGTTGGAGGTCGAGTAAGAAGAATTTGCTTATACTTCACACATTTCCGAAAATGAATTATTATTTAAATCTCGGTAGTGTTGGTGTTTTTAACACAGTTTTTTGCATAAAACCCTTATTCTTACTTAATTATGCAAAAAGATGAGTTATTTATGAATGGAAATAATATAAAAATGAAAAAAATCTTAATTATTTCACAATATTTTCCCCCTGATATTTCTGGAGGAGGCACTAGGGCTTACAATTATGCTAAATGTTTATCAAAAAATTACGATGTTACAGTAATTACCGCATTTCCACATCTTCATTCAAAAATCCCCTCAAACTATCGATTTCATCTAATTAAAAAAGAAAAAATTGATAAAATTAAAGTGATTCGAGTACGTGTCCCATCCCTTTTACATAATTCAATTAAGAATAGAATTCTACTACATTTTTCATTTCTAATTTCTTCTTTGTTACCTATTTTTTCTCAAAAGCCTGATGTAATTTTTGCTTCTGAACCAAATCTTTTTTCTGTAATTCCTGCCTTTTTTTATTCTAAAATACGAGGTGGAAAAGTAATTCGTGTAGTTGATGATTTATGGCCTGAGGTAATTTATGAACGTGGATTTTTAAAATCAAAAATTATCAAAAATTTTTTAAATAAATTAGCAAATTTTTCATATAATTTCCCGCAATTTATTTTACCTTTAACTAATGAAGCAAAAAATCATATTGTAAAATTTTATAAAATTGATCCTGAAAAAATTGTTGTAATAGAACATGGAGTGGATACAAATATTTTTAAATTTATAGAAAAAGAAATTAATTCTACTTTTGTTATAATGTATTCCGGAGCTATAGTAGAATCTTATGATTTTGAAATTTTATTACAAACTGCAAAAAAATTAAAGAACAAAAATTATCAATTTATTATTAGAGGTAAAGGATTACTTTTAGAAGATCTAATAAAGAAAAAAAATAAATTGGATTTAAAAAATCTTGAAATTGATTCTACTTTTATAAAAAATGAAAACCTTTCTTCTACTCTATCAATTGCGGATATGTTTGTAGTTCCTATGAAAGATGATTATTTTTTGAATCTATCCTTACCTACAAAAATTTTGGAATATCAGGCATTAGGTAGGCCTATAGTTTGTTGTTCAAATGGTGCACCCGGAAATTATGTTGAAAATACAAATTCTGGAATTAAAATTCCACCTAATAACATATTAGAATTAATCAATACTATCGAAAATCTACATTCTGATAAAATTCTTTCAAAAACACTTGGACAAAATGGCAGAAATTATGTTTCTACTTATCTAACATTTGAGGAAATTGGTTCACGATTATCTAAATTAATTGAAATTTAATTAATTACACCAATTTTTTTGAATTAAATATACTTAATATTCGTGAAAATGTGATTTCTTTTAATATGGATTGGAAATCAAAAAACGTTCTTGTTACTGGTGGGAATGGTTTTCTCGGTTCAAGATTGGTAAAAATTTTAAAAGAAAAAAATACGAATAATATCGTTATTCCTGATTCAAATAAACATGATTTAAGAAATATTTCAAATTGTAAAACTATATTACAAGAAATTGACATTGTTTTTCATTTAGCGGCAAAAGTTGGTGGTATTGGTCTAAATCAATCAAAACCTGGGGAATTATTTTATGATAACTTGATGATGGGAGTAAATTTGATGGAGGAATCTAGAAAAAATAAAATTGAGAAATTTATCTCACTGGGAACAATTTGTAGCTATCCAAAATTTACGAAACTTCCATTTCAAGAAAATTCAATTTGGGATGGTTATCCTGAAGAAACAAATGCTCCATATGGTTTGGCAAAAAAAATGTTACTTGTTCAATCACAAGCTTATAGGCAACAATATGATTTTCAATCAATTACTGTTTTTCCCACAAATCTTTTTGGTCCAAATGATAATTATAATGAAGACTCATCGCATGTCATTCCAGCTATAATTAAGAAAGTAATGAATGCAACTCAAAATAATCTTGATCATATTTCACTTTGGGGTGATGGAACACCTACACGAGATTTTCTTTATGTTGATGATGCGGCAAATGGAATTATTCTTGCAGCTGAAAAATATTCTAATTCTGATCCACTTAATTTAGGAAGTGGAAAAGAAATATCTATTAAAAATTTA
>Ga0114932_10003707_pt1 | contig 14755 bp, 15 predicted proteins | sample 2SBtaG_2_FD_87286 | JGI IMG/M metagenome (GOLD analysis project Ga0114932, IMG submission 87286) | Deep subsurface microbial communities from Kolumbo volcano to uncover new lineages of life (NeLLi) - 2SBTROV12_ACTIVE470 metaG | ecosystem: Environmental > Aquatic > Marine > Volcanic ...
ATTGTTATAGCCCCCGTAGCTCAGAGGATAGAGTGCTGGCCTCCGGAGCCAGAAGCGTGGGTTCGAATCCCACCGGGGGTACATTTATCTTGCATCCGGTTTGAAGAGTAATTTCATCACATTAGAGTTTTAGTTTAAAATTAATGTTTTATGCCCCCGTAGCTCAGAGGATAGAGCACAGGTTTCCTAAACCTGGTGTCGTGCGTTCGAATCGCACCGGGGGCGCACTAGATTATTTATCAGACTAAGTGGTTTTTATTAAAAATCATTTTCATTAATTTGCAAAAGGATATATTTTATGGGTCGTGGAACTTGGTATTATGACGGACACCCTCCGACTTGTACTTGTGTGGAATGCAGTTCAAAAAGGAATCGCGATTCTTTGAGTAGTTGGGCAGTTCGATTTTTGTTCGGCAACCTACTAGTCGTGCCAGTTCGATATATCAATGCTGTTTTACGAGCTTTGCGTATTATTTAATCTCTTATGTGCACCAATTATGAAGGTTCTATCTGTCAGATATATCCCATTTTTCCCCGGTGACCATGAAAATTGTTCTTTCTGATATGTTTGTAGCCCTATCTGCTATTCTTTCAAGATCATGAGCCACCCATAGTAAATATGTGGCGCGTTGGATATTCTTGGGATTTTCAATCATCATTAAGACTAATTCACGATATATTTGATTGTATAGCGCATCTACATCATCATCCATCAATATAACCTGTTTAGCTCCCTCTACGTCTCTTGATACAAGAGTTTCCAAACTTAGTCGGAGCATGTTACTGGCTAAATCTCCTATTCTTGGTATATCTATTAATGGTTTTAGTAGCGCTTCTTCCCCTATTCTTAAACCTATTTTGGCGATTCCTTCTGCATAATCTCCCATTCTTTCTAACTCGGAGGAAACAAGCATAAAGGTAACTATAGTTCGGAGGTCTCCGGCAAGGGGCTGTTGAGTTGCCATTAAATCAATGCACTTTTCTTCAATCTCAACTGCCTTGCTGTCAATTTCATCATCCTCTGCAATAACCTTTTTGGATAGTTTGAGGTCACGAGTTTTTAACGCGTCTAGAGATAAAAGAAGCGATTTTTGCACCATACTGCCTAGTGATAATAGTTCATCCATTAAAGTAGTCAGTTCTCTATCAAAATCTGTTCTAGCCATTATTCACTCCTTTTAAGCAGGTAATTAACTGAATCTACCTGTTATGTATGCCTCTGTTCGTTCCTCCGTTGGGTTAGTGAAGATCTGCTGAGTATCTCCTGTTTCCACTAGATATCCTGCCCGATCTTCCCCAACCATTAGAAAAGCTGTTTCGTCGGACACTCTCGCTGCTTGTTGCATGTTATGAGTCACAATAATTATTGTGTATTTTGAAATCAATTCACGTATTAGTTCTTCGATTGCTAGAGTGGCAATTGGATCTAGTGCAGAGCAAGGTTCATCCATTAGGACAATATCGGGTTCAATAGCAAGAGCCCGAGCTATACATAGTCTTTGCTGTTGACCGCCAGATAAAGTTAAACCGCTATCTTTTAGTCTGTCTTTAACTTCATCCCACAATGCAGCTTGCTTCAACGATTTCTCCACAGCTTCATCAATATCACCTCGATATCCATTGATTCTAAGCCCAAAAGCGACGTTGTCAAATATTGACTTGGGGAAAGGGTTAGGTTTTTGGAATACCATTCCAATTGATGAACGTATTTCCGTTGCGTCGACTTCTGAAGAATACAAGTCGATTCCGTTGTATAGAATTGATCCCTGAACCGCCGCCGATAAAACAAGATCATTCATTCGATTGAAGCATCTTAGTACAGTGCTTTTGCCACAGCCTGAAGGCCCTATTAAAGATAAAACCTTATTCTTCTGTACATCTAAATTAACATCTTTTACTGCTCTAAAATCTCCGTAATATACATTCAAGTCGCGAGCACTAATAATTATGTTGTTCGGAGTTTTAGTATCAATTGTGTCTGTTATTTCATTTTTCATTTCTATTCTTCCGATTGTTTTTGATAACGATTTCTTAAGTAAATTGCGAATGAGTTCATCCCAAGTAGTATTAGTAGCAAAATGATTATGCCAGCAGCGGCAAGGCCGCGAAATTCATCTTGTGGTCGAGACACCCAATTAAAAATCTGTATGGGCATCACGGTAAATCGAGATAATGGGTTTGTAGGAATAAATGTGAGGTAAACTAGAGCGCTAATAGCTATAATTGGTGCAGCCTCACCAATCGCCCGAGACAAAGCTAATATTACACCTGTCAAAATGCTTGGCATCGCTGATGGCAGTACTACTGTTTTTTGAGTTTCCCATTTGGTTGCACCAAGCGCATATGAAGCTTGGCGATAAGAATCTGGCACAGCCCTAATGGCTTCTCGAGCAGCTAATATGACAATCGGCAGTACTAACAAAGCTAAAGTCAGAGCTCCCGCCAAAACCGATCGCCCGATTGACATCCATTGCACGAATAAAGCGAGTCCAAGCAAACCATAAACAATAGATGGAACTCCTGCTAAATTAGATATATTTATTTCAATAATTTGAGTTAACCAATTTTTTGGAGAATATTCCTCTAAATATATTGCTGCGCCTATGCCAATTGGCACTGTGAAAGCTCCTGTTAAGCCGATAGTCCAAATTGTTCCAAAAATAGCTGATTTCATTCCCGCTATTTCCGGATGTCTGGAAGGGAAGTTGGTTAAGAAATGCCAGCTTAACCAGTCGATACCATCAAATAGAATTCTAACTAATAAAATTAACAGTCCAACAATTCCAATCAAAACACATGACAGTAAAAGAAAGTATATTATCTGTCCAAATCTTTTGCGCCTTGTCAGATTCGTGTCAAATTTCGAGTACTGAATTGGTCTATTATTCATATTTTTGTCGCCATTTATTGACAACTAAACTGCCAATCAAATTCATTAACAAGGTAATAAAAAATAGCAAAAGTCCAACCGCAAATATAGTGTTATATTCTATGGACCCGAAAGGTGCTTCCCCAAGGCTAAGTTGCACTATATATGCGGTCATTGTTTGGATGCTTTCTAGTGGGTTGGCTGTTAATCTGGGTGTAGCTCCAGCCGCGATAGTTACTAGCATTGTCTCACCTATTGCTCGAGAAATAGCTAATATAAAAGAGGCTATTATTCCAGACAAAGCGGCAGGTACGACTACACGCAATGCCACTTCAAATCTTGTTGCCCCAAGTGCGTATGCACCGTTTCTTAGAGAGCGCGGGACCGACATCATTGCATCTTCACTTAAAGAAGAGACCATTGGTATTATCATTATTCCCATAACTAACCCAGCGCTAAGAGCATTGAAAACGATCATATTAGGGATAATTGTTTGTAAATAAGGTGTAACAAATGTTAGAGCAAAGTATCCATACACTATTGTGGGCACTCCTGCTAACACTTCTAATATTGGCTTAACTATTCTCCTGACCCTATCTGCAGCATATTCAGATAAATAGATTGCAGCTCCAAGTCCAACGGGAGCAGCAAAAAGGATTGCGATTACTGAAACTAGCATTGTTCCACCAACAAGTGGTAAAACTCCGTGAGCTCTTGGTTTCAATATTGGAGACCATCGGGTGCCAGTTAGGAATTCCCAGAGGGAGATTTCCATGAAGAAGCTCCAACCTTGAACCACCAGGCTCACAACTATACCAACGGTGGTAGCAACTGATACTAGTGCACATAGTAGTAAGATCCATTTTATGGCTCTACCTTCTATGTTGGCCCTTTTACTGCGTCTATAAAGGTTTGATCTCAGGCCTGTATGTGTACTTTTGTTCAACTATTTTTGGTAGTTCAGATGAGAGTGTGATTTATTTTTTAATATCTAGTATTTACTTACTGTAGTATAAAATGAACTAATTAAGTTTCGTTTTATACGACTCTTGATAGAGACTATATCTACTTTCTCTTTAGTCGTTTAATGGCAAATTAAATTTTTGTTAACAAAATGTTAAAAACTATTTAAGTTTTACGTAGTTTGAAAGAGAATTTAGACCCTTCTCCTGGCTGACTGTCCAACAAAAGGTTGCCTTCATGAGCCATCACAATATGTTTAGCTATTGCTAAGCCTAGGCCTGTCCCAGAACCTGATCTGGATGTATCCACTTTATAAAATCTCTCAAACACATGCTTTTGTTCTTCAGCAGATATTCCAGTTCCATTGTCTTCAACTACAACTTCAACCATACCGTCATTTTGTGATGTTGAAATGAGAATCTTGCCGCTTTCAGATGTAAATCTAATAGCGTTGTCTAAAAGGTTGACAATTACCTGAATTATTTTTCGTTTATCTGCTATAACTTCTAAATTCACACAAGGGTTAGGGTATGAGACATCTATATTTTTCTCTTTGGCTTTGTGTTCTAAGCTTCTTACAACGTTAAAAATGGAGTCATTTATATTAATATTGTTCATGTCCAAGTGAACGCGACCACTTTCTAATGTGGACAATTCTAATAGTTCACTAACAAGCTGATTCATCCTATCCACATCAGTGTTAATTCTTGATAAATAATCTTCAGATACAAGTTTGTCATCTATTGCCCCATCCATTAGGGTTTCTATTAAGGCTTTTACAGATGCCAACGGGCTCCTAAGTTCGTGGCTAACATTACTGACAAATTCTCGGCGCGTATTTTCGATATTTCTATATTCCGTAATATTTCTCAGCGTAACTAAAACACCCTCACCACCTAGATGGTTTATAGGAGTGGCAATTGCATTTACAACATTTCTGTCCGGCTGGAGCAAAATGTCTCTAATGTATGGCTCAGTGGCATTTACTGCGTTCAGAATCATGGTTCGTAATTCATGATCCCATATGTGGCCTAGCGGGTTTTCATCCGATGAATTCGCCAATTTACTATATCCATCTGCACCAATGCCCAATAGTTGCTGAGCTGCAGGATTTATCAAGGTTATTTTTGCCTCGGAGTCCGCAACTATTACTCCATCATTCATAGTTTCCAGCACTGCTGATAATTTGGAACGTTCACTTTCTAGATCTCTTAAATTAGATCGCATTCTTCTAGCCATAACGTTAAATGATCTAGCAAAACTTTTTCGATCTTGATTACCATAAGCCGGAAATTCATATTCTAAATTGCCGCTGGCAAGAGCATGTGACCCTTCAGAAAAATCCTCTAATAGTTTTGAGGTTTTATTTAGAACTGTTAGAGCAAATGTAAGAGAAATAATTAAGATTATGGAGCCTGAAACAATTGTGGCTAAAATAACATTGGCATCTTTTGCGTTCGTGATATATGCAGCAAGCCCAACCAAAATGATTGCGATCAAAACGATGTATAAAACCATCCACTGCCATTGTAAAGATTTAGGTATATTCACCCGTCAAACCGATATCCTATGCCTCTTACTGTTATGATTCTCAGAGGTTTTTCGGGGTTGCGCTCAAGTTTTTGTCTAAGCCATCTTATATGGACGTCCACGGTTCGTGTGTCGCCTATATAGTCATGACCCCATAAAGCCTCAAGAATTTGGTGCCTTGATAGAGCTTTACCTTTATTCCGCATTAAAAAAACTAATAAGTTGAACTCGCGTGGCCGCAGGTTGATTTGCTCTCCATTTAGTTTAGCAGTATAGCTGTATGTATCAATAGATAAATTGTCAGAATCTAATATGTCGGATTTAGTCGGAATTGAATTGATGTCTTTCGTGCCTGCGTGACGCAATTGAACTTTTATTCGTGCAATAAGTTCGCGCATGCTGAAAGGTTTGGTAATGTAATCATCCGCTCCAAGTTCGAGCCCAAGTACTTTGTCTATCTCTTCGGTTTTTGCGGTTAGCATGATTATCGGAACATCATTACTTGCACGAATAGTTTTGCATACGGACAGGCCGTCTGTTTTCGGCAGCATTAAGTCTAATAGCACTAGATCAGGTTTGTGATCATTTGTAAGCTGCAAAGCTTCTTCACCATCATCGGCCAAAATTAGATTATATTTTTCTTTTTCTAGGCTGTACCTAAGAGCTTCTTGAATGTTTGGGTCGTCTTCAACTACCAAGATAGTTTTGTTATTTTCAGAATTATTCATACCGTAGTGCCTCAGCCGGGGCCACTTCTGAGGCTTGTAAAGCTGGAATTAATGTTGTTATTAATGACATCACGTAAGCGCCAATCCCAATCAAAGCGAACTTTACCCAAGGTATTATTGTCTTTATATCTGGGTCTGCAGAATCTCTTATATCTGCCATTACATTAACTCCGGTAACTATTCCCAAAATTATTCCAATTAATATCCCCATTATACCTATAAATGACGATTCTCCAATAAACGTAAGTAAGACGCTGCGTTTTGAAAAACCTATTGCCCTCATTACACCGATTGCATGTCTTCTTTCTACTACTGCTCTAGCACTAATAACTCCCAAGGAAACAATTCCTACAACAAGTCCTAGCAGCATGAATCCAGTCAACAAGTCAAAAAACGATCTTTGCTGGCTCTGAAGTTCTGTTAAAGTTTCTTCTAAATCTAGAGTTTGAATCGCGTGTTCGAATAAACCTGATTCGATAGCAGCAGATGGATCTCGATAACTATCTTCAACTTTGAAAAAATACCGTGTCGCATCGGAATTTACTCCTGTTTTATCAAATAAAAACTGCTGACTTGTAAATATGCCACTTGGTAATATCGGACCATTATCTGTGAATTGATCTAGCACCGCTATAACTGTTACTTCGTATTCGTTGCCGCTTTCTAAATCACGTACAGTCACTTCAACTTCTTCCATGAAATCATTTTCCATAAATAAGTCTTCAACATTTAGAACTAGATTGTCGTCATCAGCGTCAAAGGCAAAGCTATTTTTCGTTGGTATCATTCCTGAATCAACGACTGCAAGCCCGGGATTATTTTTTAAATCCTCCCAGACTGCTTTTGAATCAAATCCGTTCTCAGTAATGTATTTTTCCGTTGCCAAACTGATTCTAAATTTATTCGATCCCATGAATTTTTCATCTAAGCCAGTAATGTTTGTAGAAATAAAGTCAGTTTGATTTGAGTCCGCTACCAAACCTTCTGTGTCTCTAACTGTTCTGAAAGTACTCACTTCAGTGATAAAAGAAAGTTCTTCTGTGCTACCGATTTTCTCCTCGATATTCTCAATGGGGTTTAAGTCACTTAAAACATACCCTACTGTGTCATATCCGCCTGCAAATCGTTCTCTATCGTTTAAAAGGTTGTTAAAACCCTCAACCACCATAGAGTTAACCAGTACTGCAAATATAACTACAGAAAACATCGCAACGGACAGGCCCGTTCTAAATCCATATCGAAGCGGATATGAAACAGCTGATTTAACGATTGGCGCTATAGATTTAATCCTGCCAAGTGTATTAACAAAGAAAGCTAAAACAGGCTTGCTGTTATTCATGAATATCAACACTGCACCAGTTACCAGGAATGTGCCAGTTATGAAGAAGCTAGCAAAATTATCAGTCCAATCGTCATTTAGTGAATCCCATATTGATGCAGGCAGAACAAAGATAACCACAAGGACTATTCCTGCACCTGTCAGCACTATATTTTGGGACAATCCAAGCCACCTGAAAAACAAAGATAAACCTATTGGAATGATAGCTAAACCAAATATGAATGCAGGGAACTGGTTGCTATGTAAGCTCGAGTACACTAGCAAAATTCCGCCAATGGTTAAAATCAGAGACCAGATGAGGTTACTTTTTGTGCGCCCTGTTCCTTGTGGGTCTGGAATATCTCTTATTGCTCTTACTATATTAAGTTTACTAATTTTCCATGAAGCGAAAAATACTGTAGCGAAAGTTATTACCGAGCCGAGCAGAAATGAGGTTAGTACGCTAATAGATGAGACGTTTCCGCTAAGGTTAAAATCGTCTGAACTCCCCGAAAATATATTTGATGCAGCTACTATTAATAGAAGGCCGATACCAATACCGGCTAAAACGCCAATTATTGCTGATCCAAGACCGTATATAGCGCCTTCTAACATGAAGAGCCTAATGAGTTGTTGTCGTTGCATTCCCACTGCGCGAGCCATTCCCATCTCACTTTTTCGCTCTGCAGCAAGCATGGAAAATATCAAAAATATAAGTAACAAACCAACACCTATAGAAAACAACCCGAAAGTAGTGAAGAAAGTTACAAATAGGCTGCCAATACTATTTGCTAACTCAACTAAGTCAGCTTTTATTGGTACGATCTTTAGACCATTCGATTTCAGAACTTCGGAATCTCCTAGCCTTTCTTCAATACCATCGGAGTATTTGACTCCCTCATATGGGTCTCCGTTGTTCGTTATAAGAACTCCAGACAGGAAGCCCTCTTCTCCTAATAGGTCTTGAGCTCGTTTTAACGGCATCATTATTGCTATAGAGCTACCTCGGCCCTTGAAATAGTAACCTTCTGAAATACCCTTTACAATAAAAGGTGTTAGCTGGTTTGGGCCTAGAGCAATTTGTATTTCATCTCCAACTTCAGCCTCTAAAGCCTCAGCTCCTTCGATGTCTATGAAAATTTCATTTGGCCCAAGATCGCTAATCTCTAACGGTTGGTTTAGCTCGTCGTATAATGCTTCAAACTTAGTGGAATTCTGTTCATCTACTCCTATCATTGTTGCATTTATTTCGAATTGTCTGCGAGTTGCGTTGATAACAGCTACAGTTTTAGATAGATCTGCTAATGTTGACTCAACGCCAGGGTCCTCTTCAAACTCAGCTCTAATCTGCTGATAGAGTTTTTCGTCAAAATATTCTGGTAAAGGCTGGTTTGCCCAAAGCTCAGATTCCTCATCGACGGTAATGAACATGTCGAGTTCGCGAAGAGACGAGGTAGCCTCATTTTTTATGCTGTAAGTAACTTAATCACCAGTTGTAAAAGCAATTGATATTATTGCCGTTGCTAGCATTAAGCCAGACATTATTAACCCTGCTCTTGCTGGCCTTCTAATCACATTTCTGAATGCCATTCTTAACAGGATTGGATTTCTTACAATAATGTATGTAAGGAAAATAACTATAATCGCAAAAACAATAAATAGTGTTAGGGCGATGCTAGTTACTGGTGCTCCAAATATAGTATCCAATTAAATCCTCTTGCTCTTGTCTTTTCTACTTACTATCACTTTCGATTACACCATCTCTCATGAATATAGTTCTATTAGTTAACTCTGCGACTTCATCAGAGTGAGTCACGATTACAAACGTTTGGTTGTTCTCAGAATTAAGCTTGATCATCAATTTCATAACGTCTTTGGCATTTTCACTGTCAAGGTTTCCTGTTGGCTCATCTGCCCAAACGATCTCTGGAGTATTGACTAGAGATCTAGCTATTGTCACCCTTTGAATTTGCCCGCCTGATAGCTCGGCAGGGTAGTGTTCCATCCAATCCGTCAGCCCAACTAACTCTAACGCATTTTCTGCCGATTCTTTTGCATCTTTTGCTGCTGTGCCTGAAACAAGTAAAGGCATCTCAACATTCTCACGTGCCGTGAGAACTGGAAGAAGATTGAAGGCCTGGAAAATGTATCCCATTCTTTGAGCTCGGTACTTTGTTTTCACTTTATCTGACATTGTCGACAGTTCAGTGTTATTTATTTTGACAGTGCCGCTCGTTATATCATCCAGTCCAGACAAGCAGTTTAAGAGCGTTGTTTTGCCACAACCGCTAGGTCCCATTACTGCGACCATTTCTCCTCTTTCAACATTCAGAGTTACATCGTTTAAAGCCGTGACTTTGATTCGGCCTGAATCATAAGTTTTAGTTACGTTTTCTGCCGCAATAACGGGATCTTTAGAGTTATTTGCTTGGTCCTGATTGTTCAAATTTCGTTTCCTTGTGTTTGTCGGGTGGTTCTTCAGTAGTTTTAATACTACATACAGTTCCTATTTCGTGTGTTAACAGTTGATTAAGATGCGGTTAAATACTTGTTCATATGCAAACCGTTCTTTCAAGAATTGTACTGCCATGCAATACGAATGTCAATAATAAACTTCATTTATGTCCAAATTGTGTACTATAGTCTACACAGAAGTATGAGTCGTTTCTTATTCCGTCTTTTAATTATCGTTAAATTTCTCATTTAAATCGAGCCAGTCATCGAAGTCCACTTCGAGTGCAGAGATAATCCGGGCGACCATAGAGTAGTAGCCAACTGTTATAAGTAAATCTGTTGTCATTTCACGGCCCAAAAGGTGTTCGAGTGCTTGGAAAGTTTTTTTATTTAATGTTGCATCTCTTACCAATTCTCTCGCTGCTTGTATGAATAGTCCTTCTTTAGGAGGTAAACCCATTGGGCCTTTACCAGATAATATTGCATCTATTACTTCATCTCTGACCCCTACTTCTCTTGCTACTGGTTCATGTTGAGCCCATTCATAACTATTATTTAATTCCTTAGCGGTGGTCAAGATTGCAGTTTCTCGTATTGCGGGGTCAAGCTTAGATTTGTATCTTATGTACTCTCCTACTGAAGTTACTACTGCAGCACCTTCAGGACTATTCATTAATGCGCCAAATACGTTTTGAACAGAACCTCTTGTTTTAGCTATCCGATCAAATATAGGTTTATGCGTATCGGATAGATCTTCTCGTTTTATATAGGGTACTCGAGCCATAATTTTTCCTTATGCTTGAAAATTTATCTAAATGTTAAGTCAGATATAAGCTTATGTTTGCATGAGAGTAATACACTCTTAGAGATGCTTTCCTTTCACGTTCTAATGTTTTTCGGTACGATTCTTGATTGATAGTTTTATCATTTAAAACGTGAGGACAAGGTTGTCTGCGCTCCATTTGAGGGCAAAGATGCATACTGTCAGATTCATCTAGAAAGCCGCACATTTGCATTGGATAGAACAATGCTTCAGCAACAGTGCGTAAATCCGAGATTATCTCGCTTGGCCTGGAATCTCCGTCAGATGTAATTTCGACTTGTATTTTTTCCAATTCAGTTAATCTCCAGTTATTTGTTTTTGAAATGATCAAAACCGCTCGAACTATAACTATCCTGTGTTCCTTGTGAGTTTAATACCCTAATTTCGGGATAATCGCCTGTAATTTTCCCGATTATGGTGACGGGTGTTTCTAGTGAAGAAATGGCTTTATCGATTGACTCTTTAGCTCCAGTAAAAACAAGTTGGTAATCTTCTCCTCCACTTAAGGATAGTTTTTCCCAATCAGAAGGGAAAATAGACTTCAAATCTGCGTCTACAGGAAGTGCATCAATCTTAATCTCAGCGCCTACTTTACTGGCTTCACATATGTGACCCAAATCCGCTATTAGACCGTCGCTAATATCTGCAGCGCATGTTATGCCGTGCCCAGCTAGCCACACTCCAGTATCTATTTGAGGCCTTGGCCTTGTATGAGATTCAATGAGCTGTTGAGATTGTGGGAGAGTGCCGGTTTTGTCCAGTAAAATTCGTAGTCCACCAGCTGATGATCCGAGAGACCCTGTTACAGCCACTACGTCCCCTGTTTTTGCAGTAGATCTTTTGAGGGGATTGGTTTGAGAGTCATCGGATGGATCGTAGCCTAACATGGATATGGAGATGAACAACGTTTTGGATTTTACAGTATCGCCCCCCACAACCTTGCCTCCGAATTGTGAAGCTGCGTCTGCTACACCTTTATATATATCCTTTAGTAAATCTACCTCTTCTTTACCGCTTAAACCTAAAGACACCGTTGTGAATAACGGCCTGAATCCCATAGCTGCTATATCACTTTGTGAAGCGACCATAGACTTCCAGCCTAGGTCAACTGGATTGATGAATCTTAAATCAAAATGCACATCGTTTACTAAGGTATCCGTGGTGAAAGCCTGATGACCTGCTGGAACATCCCATACAGCTGCATCATCACCCAAACCAATGACCTCGCTGTAAATAGTATCCAGCTCGTTGTTTGTATAGTGTTCAGACAGTGTTTTAGACAAAAGTCTAATCAGCTCAAACTCACCTATTTCATTAACCTGCATATTATTTAGGTTTTCCTAACATAAGTTTATGTTGTCTATACACACAATCATTCATTACAACCATAATACCTGCCTTCATTGCCATTTTCTCGGCATATTTATCCTGAACTCCGTCTTGCATCCAAATGCTTTTAACTTCAATTTCGATTGCATCTTTAACCACAGGCAGTACATGTTCTGACCTGCGAAATATATTTACAAGGTCAATCTGATCGGGTATTTGCAGTAAATCAGGATAGCTTTTAATCCCAAACACAAAATCTACGTTTGGATTGACTGGGATAACTTTATATCCATTATCGAGTAAGTACGATCCTATACGATGACTAGTGCGGCTTGGATCATCAGATAGTCCAACAATCGCTATCGTGTTTGTGGACTTAAAAATTCTATCGATTATTTTTGGATACAGTTGATTAGGGTTCATAAATCTCAACTGATGCAAGCATCCCTTCAGCACCTATCCCTCCAATTATCAATATACGTCCATCGGGCAGTTCGGCGACTTGATGATTTGTGCGACCAGTAAGCAGGTTGCCGGCTACCGACCATGTGGCGTCCTGAGGATTATAGATCTCAACTTCTGACAAATAACCTAACCCACCTGTAACTAAAACTAAACCATTACGGAGGCGGACCGATACATGCCCAGCACGAGGTTTGGTGGTTTCGCCGGCAAAAGACCATGTATCTGAATTTGGGTCATATATCTCAGCTTTTGTTATTTTACCTCTACCTCCTACTACCAAAACTTTGCCATCAGATAGTAAAGTAGCTGTATGAGCAACTCTGCCTTTTAGCATCGGAGCTGCTATCGTCCATGAATCTGTATCCGGATTATATATTTCGGAGGATTTTGAATAAGGTCCATCCAGTTTACCTCCTCCTATCACAAAGACTTTTCCGTCATCTAGTTTTATCGCCACATGATTTGAACGCTTTTCAGACATCGGGGCAGCTGCTGTCCATTTTCCTATTTCAGGATCAAATATTTCAGTTTCTTTACTACCCGAAACCACTAAACCGTCAACATCATATGTCCCTCCTCCAAATACCATGAATCTTCCATCATTTAGCTTTATATAGCTCATTTCGTGACGAGCTTTTATCATTTCTGGACCCGATATCCATATTCCAGTGATTGGATCCCAAATTTCTGTTGAATTCAAAGGACCATTTTTCCGGTGGAAACCTCCGGTCAAAATAACTTTACCGTCTGGCAATTCAAATATCGCTGGTGAAAGTCTGCTGTCATTGAGTTCACCAGTGAATGTCCATTCCCCTAAATCAGGGTTAAACACCTCAGCTGTTTTACTAAATTCTCCACCCCTTAACATATTTGCGGATTCGTAGTGTCCTGTCGCTACAATCAATGTTCCATTACTCAGCTTTAACAGACCAAATTTTTCCCTTCTTGATTTCAGGTCCTTACCGGCGACAAAAATTAATGATAGCTTCGTATCTGAATTCTTATCGATATTGGATTCACTATTTTCGATACCGCGCTTCGATCCCGTAGACGGATCGATTGAATCAGTACTATTGCAGCCTAGACAAAGTAACGTTAGGAACAGAGGAAATAAGATAACTGACTTCTTAATAATAAGCATAAAAAGAGTATAAATTATTTGTATTAAAGAAAGAAAGAACATTATGATCATTTGAAAGAAGCAAGAAAACGAAACAAGATGTTCCAATTTAGAAACAAAAGTTGATTGCAAAACCTCGAGCAATTTTATGAATCTTTTCGAGTCGTATGTAGTTGAGTCATGAGTCCATAGGCAAATAAACTGTAATTATGTTGAACGCAAATAACCTTACGAAAGGATATGGGGATGAAATTTTATTTTCAGACCTCTCATTAAATGCGTCTGCTGGCGACCGTATCGCCCTCGTTGGAGCTAACGGTTCTGGTAAATCAACGCTGATGGATATATTAGCTGGAGAAACTATTGCTGATCGTGGAAAAGTAGTACTAAAAAGAAACTGTAAGGTTGCGTATTTAAAACAGGAAAACTACAAGTTTGATAACAAACCGTTATTACAGGAGGTTTGCCAAGAACCAGAGGAAATCGTAGAACTTCGAAAAGAGCTAATGGATATTCATGAGTTATTATCCAATGGAGCCAATAAACAGACACAGGCAACGCTGTTAGCTCGTATGGCAAAAATTAATGACCATTTAGAGATCCATTCTCAGAACAACGCTGAGTATAAAGCAAAGGCGATTTTGTCTGGCTTGGGTTTTAATCAAGTTGATTTTAGCAAACTTATAAACGAATTCAGTGGTGGATGGATTATGAGAGCGTATTTAGGCAAGGTGCTTTTTCATGAACCGGATTTATTGCTCTTGGACGAGCCGACCAATCATCTGGATTTAGAAGCAAATTTGTGGTTTGAAGAATACTTGCTGAATTTTAAAGGTGCGGTTCTTGTAACTTCTCATGACAGAGCATTTTTGAATTCTGTAGCTACATCAATATTAGCTATCGAAGAAGAACAGGTAGTCATGCAAAAGGGCAATTATGATGAATACCTAATATCAAGAGAGCAAGTTTTTGAAACTAAACAAGCTACTGCCGCTAGAACTGAGAAGCAAATAAAGAAACAGATGAAGTTCGTAGAGCGTTTTAGATCAAAAGCGACTAAGGCAAGACAAGTTCAAAGCAGATTAAAGGCTCTAGATAAAATTGAAAAAATAGATATACCAAGGGCCACCAAGAGAGTGAGGTATTCTTTTCCTGC
>Ga0114932_10003709_pt1 | contig 14751 bp, 14 predicted proteins | sample 2SBtaG_2_FD_87286 | JGI IMG/M metagenome (GOLD analysis project Ga0114932, IMG submission 87286) | Deep subsurface microbial communities from Kolumbo volcano to uncover new lineages of life (NeLLi) - 2SBTROV12_ACTIVE470 metaG | ecosystem: Environmental > Aquatic > Marine > Volcanic ...
ATAATACGACAAGTTAACAAGAACTTAAAGATTATAATAGAAAGTCATTACGATATAGATGTAAATGTACCAATGTTATTAGAATCAAAAATAGGTGATAATTGGCTTGACGTAAGAGATGTTCAGTGATATAATTCACTTTCTTATTTAGGAGAAAATATATATGGAAAATGGTTTAGCAATAATTGGAAAATCTAGTGCTGATTTAGCAGAGTTGATGGGCATGTCAAATCTACCTGCTCGTTCTACCTCAGCACTGGCAGAAATTAAACAGGTTCATCAGAACGTAATGGGTACAAAGAAGGTTGATGGCGAGATGATGGAAGTTGCCATTGTTAAGGCAGGTGCTTTCTCAGTAGTGTTCCCTGATGAATCTGTTTATTACAGTGACAAGATAACTATACGACCTTTCATGCAACGCTTTCAGTTTCAGCGATATGATAAAAACTATCAAAGACCTGATGGCGGTGAAGGTAGAATGTTACGCACTGTTATGGCAACGTCCTTGAATGGGGACTTAAAGGATAACTATGGTGGGTTCAACTGTGGAAGACCCTCAGGTTACGTCAAAGACTTTGACTCGTTGCCACAAGAGACACAAGACCTTATGAGAAGTACCGACAGGTTCAAGATCATATTTGGTTTGTGTACACTCGACAGCCCAAAGGATGCTGAGGGTAAACCAACTGAAGTAAAGGAGTTTCCTTTCTTAATGAGAATAAAAAACCGTGACAGTTTTAAGGCTATGACTGACTTGTTTTCTCAGATACAAAGAAAGAATAGACTTCCTATTCAACATTTAGTTCACATGTCGTCACAAGTAAAGAGTATACCTAGTGGTGCTACCTACGCTGTTATGAAACCGTACCTAGGTGAGTTAGTAGAGATTAATACTGACGATCAGGAGACACTAAATAATTTTGTCGAGTGGGTTGAGTCTATGAACTCTATCACGTTGAGTAAATGGGAGGAGCATCATCGTCCTGACGAATTATCAGGTGACGAAGAGGAGATTGCTTCTGAGATTATTGAGATAGAGGAGTAGGCATGAACCATCCTGCAGAGTTGGCGGTACACTCCTTCTTACAGAAAGTCATGCTAGGTGAAGCTAGTGTTGACGGTGCTATTCTTGACCTCGTAGCCAAAGATGTAAGAGATTCATTACACCGCCAGTTCTCAGGGGGTAAAAGAGAATTTAAGCTGAGGATGTCCAACATAGGACGTAAGAAGTGTCAGCTTTGGTTTGATAAGAACTCTCCTGAGGACAGACTACCTGACTCTCCTTTCTTTATTATAAACATGATTCTAGGTGATATTATAGAAGCGGTGTTTAAAGGGTTGTTACGAGCGTCTGATGTAAAGTTTGATGACAGTGATAAAGTCACACTAAAACTTAGTGACAGTGAAGTTGACGGATCGTATGACATGGTTATGAATGGCAAGGTTGATGATGTAAAGTCAGCCTCTCCTTGGTCTTACGAAAACAAGTTTACAGACTTTGCTACACTTAGTGGTAAAGACAGCTTTGGTTACGTAGCACAGCTAGTTGGCTATGCAAAAGCCAAGGGTGTTCCTGTTGGCGGTTGGTGGGTAATCAACAAAGCTAATGGTAACTTTAAGTATGTAAGTGCTGAAGATGTAGACATGGATGCTGAACTAGAAAAGATACAAGAAACAGTATCCTATATTAACGATGGCTGTGCGTTTGAAAGATGTTACGAGCCTATAGAAGAAACATACTACGGTAAGCCTAGCGGTAATTTAAAACTAGGTGTTGAGTGTAGTTTGTGTAACTATAGAGAAAAGTGTTGGGATGACTTAGAGGTTCTTCCATCAAAAGTTTCTAAATCTTCTAACCCACCATTAGTAAACTACGTGTATCTAGCTAATGCCCAAGATACAGTACAGGAGTAGGTTTGAAGAGGACGTAGCAAAGTTATTACGTTCTCAAAAACAAAGGATTAGGTATGAAAAACTATCAGTCAAATACGCAGTGCAAATGTTTCGCTTGTATAAGCCTGACTTTATTCTTAACAATGGTATTATTATCGAAGCAAAAGGATGGTTTAAACCAACTGATAGAGTGAAGCATTTGTTAGTGCAAGAGCAGTACCCTGATCTGGACATCAGGTTTTTATTTCAAAACGCATACAACAAGATTCATAAAAATTCTAAGACACGCTACTGCGATTGGTGTGATAAGTATGGGTTTCTATGGACAGATAAGGAGATACCAAAAAAGTGGTTGACAGAAAAGAAAAAGAAGATACAACTAGGTGTACTGAACAAGTGGATTTAGTGAATAGTCCACCTCATTACAATAACGGTGGGGTGGAATGTATAGACTATATTGAACAGCAACTAGGTAAAGAATTTGCTTTCTATTGTCAGGGTAATGTGATAAAATACATACACAGATGGCGATACAAAGGCAATGGTATTGAAGATCTTAGAAAGGCGCAATGGTATTTAAGTAGAATGATAACGAGTTTGGAGAGGAGCAATGAAGTTTAAGATTTTAGCAGAGGTAGAGATAGATGATGAATCTAGTCATCTACCTGTTACTTGTGATGCCGAAAGTAGAAAGAGTGAAGGAGAGAAAGTAATTTCAGATATAGTTAAAGATCTCCTGTATGATATGGACGATATAGAAATATTACAAATAAAGGTAACAAAAATATGAATGACTATCAAAAATTTATAGCTATATCTAGGTACGCTAGATGGCTACCTAATCAGAACAGACGAGAGACTTGGGAAGAAACAGTAGATAGATATGTAGATTTTATGTCTGTAAAAGTAAAGGGGCATCTACCTATACCGCAGTTAAAAGACGCTATAACAAAGCTAGAAGTTATGCCTTCTATGAGAGCGTTAATGACAGCAGGTCTTGCCCTTGAAAGAGATAACACAGCAGGATACAACTGTAGCTATCTACCTGTTGATGATCCTAAATCATTTGACGAGGCTATGTACATACTATTGTGTGGTACAGGTGTTGGCTTCTCTGTGGAACGACATTACGTTAGTAAACTACCAGACATACCTGAACAAATGGAAGATGTTGATACTGTTATAAAGGTGCAGGACAGCAAAGAAGGATGGGCAAAGTCACTACGCAAGCTAATAGGACATCTCTATATGGGCGAAGTTCCAACATGGGACACATCTGCTATCAGACCTGCAGGAGCTAGGTTAAAGATATTTGGTGGTAGGGCATCAGGTCCTGCACCGCTAGTGGACTTGTTTAGATTCACTGTATCTTTATTTAAGGACAACGCAGGACGTAAGCTGTCTAGTTATGACTGCCATAATCTAATGTGTAAAGTTGGAGAGGTGGTTGTGTCAGGTGGTGTGCGTAGATCTGCTATGATAAGTCTGTCCAACCTATCTGATGGACGTATGCGACACGCTAAGTCTGGACAATGGTGGGAAACAACACCACAGATGGCACTTGCTAATAACTCTGTGTGCTATACAGATAAGCCTGATGGTGAAACATTCCTGAGAGAGTGGACATCTTTAGTAGAGTCTAAGTCAGGAGAGCGTGGTATATTTAACAGAATATCTGCACAAGAACAAGCAAAGAAGTTTGGCAGGAGAGATCCTGACCATGAGTTTGGCACTAACCCTTGTAGTGAAATTATACTTAGACCGTATCAGTTCTGTAACCTTACAGAGGTTGTGATACGAGAAAAGGATAAGTTTGAAGATTTGAAGAGAAAGGTTATGCTTGCCACTATACTTGGCACAATACAATCTACTTTGACTAAGTTCCCTTATCTACGTAAGGTATGGAAAGATAACACAGAAGAAGAAAGACTACTTGGTGTTAGCCTTACAGGAATAATGGATAATGAATTAACGAGTGGGAAGAAACATGGACTTGATAAAACGCTTGAAGCACTACGGCAGGTTGCTGTGGAGACGAATAAAGAATGGGCAGCAATCTTTGGAATCCCACAAAGCACCGCAATCACCTGCGTCAAACCAAGCGGAACAGTATCACAACTTGTTGACTCAAGCAGTGGTATCCACCCTCGTCATAGTAGTTATTATATCCGTACTGTTAGGGGTGACAATAAAGATCCTCTTACTAACTTCATGATAGATAGCGGTATACCTAGCGAACCTGATGTGATGAAGCCTGATACCAACACGGTGTTTAGTTTTCCTATGAAGTCACCTAGAAAATCAGTAATGAGAGACGATATGACAGCCATAGAACAGCTACAAACGTGGCTCACATATCAGCGACACTGGTGTGAACACAAGCCGTCAGTGACCATTTCTGTAAGGGATGATGAGTGGATGGAAGTAGGAGCGTTTGTATTTAAACACTTTGACGAGATGTCAGGTGTATCATTCTTACCACACTCCGACCATACTTACCAACAAGCACCCTATCAAGAGTGTACAGAAGAGGTATACAATGAGTTTAGCGGTAAGTTCGGACATATAGATTGGGCTAGGTTTCAAAGTTATGAGAAGGAAGATAACACACATTCTTCTCAGACGTTGGCTTGCTCTGGTGATTCATGTGAAATAGTAGATATAGGGAGTTAGTGATGAGTGCGTTTGTAATATATGCCACAATATTCATAAATGGCATAGTGAGTGTAATAGAGTATAAAGGTGAACAATTTGTAGACCAAGATAAATGTCTGCACTATCTAGTTAAAGAGAATAAACACATTAATGAAACACTAGACAAGCATCTAAAACAAACATACAGAAAAGATGCTAGTGTTTTATACATAGGATGTTCAGAACGTGGTAACTTCACAGGTAAAAATGAAACCATTTGAACAAGGATACAGCACCTTTGTAAAGGGTAAACTCATTGAGAATACAAAGATGCTGAGAGGTAACCCATTCCACCTTGGAAGTGTAGCTTCTAAAGAATGGGAGAGAGGCTTCAATGCCGCTTATTATCGCAACTTGAGGAGGCGACATGACTTCAGCGAGGAGAGAAGCAGAAAAAGCTTTCAAAAAAACGGAGGTAAATATGGAAAGTGATATTAGTCTTGAAGATATGGCAAAAGAGATCAATGAGTTGGATACACAACTCAGAGATATGAAAAAAGCTTACCGTGAAAAGCGTATGGCAGGTTTGAAATCTGCTATGGAAGCACGTAAATCTGCAGATGAAGCAGTACGTGAAGAGCTTAGAGCGTTAGGTGTTTCAGGCTATTCATCTTCATGGTCTAGTTTAGATCCACATAAACTCTATACCAAATGGTATTAAACTTAGGGGGAGCTTAGACTCCCCTATTCTTTTACAGGCTTAGGAACTCCGTAAGGAACATACTCAGGATCAAGACCTAAGTAATTATCCATTATACTAACCTCACGCATGTCCATATCTCTTAGGTTGTTTTTTATTCCAAGGTGCATTCTTGCATCTTTTATACTCTTAGCACTATTTCCTCTATCTATTTTAACCTTTTCATAATTTAAGGCACTATCCATTTGTTTTGGTAGTCTTGTTAAATTATCTCTAATTAGGGTTCTAGTATCAAGTATTACTTGTTGTACCATACGTTGTTTATCTTTCAATGGGGCATCACGGAATCCCTTTTTCTTAAGTAGTGTTTCTGCTCTGCGCTCCATCAAAGGTGTTATTACTCTGTTAACATAATTGTCATGTTCAGGTATACCAGTGTACATACTGCTTCTCCATTTAGGTTTACCCACCATACCAAACATTATGTCAACAGAAGTTCTAGGTTGTTGAACTCGTACCCCCATCATTGTTTGTATAGGACTAGGATCATAGATGTCTCCCTCTCTGTAAGCCACCTGAGCTTTTTCTCCTAACAAATAATCCTCATCTCCTGTTACAAAACGTCTTAATCCTTCAAATATATTATCTGTATATTTTAGACCATTTAAAGACAAAGCTCCTCCAAAGCCATCTGCTAATCTTCTGTCTATTCCCGGATCTGTATCTGTCATGTATCCCATTATCCTATTTACAGGGTCTAAGAATCTAGTGTATCCTGAACCTATGTTTCCTAAAAGAGTGCCTGTTCCTTTGTTAAATAAAAACTCCCAATAACTGTCAGGGTTTGTTAAATCTTTTCCAGAAGTATCCCCTTGAAAAGCTAACTCTACTTGACTAATTAGCTTAGTTAGATCATTACCAAAGGACAAGTCTGATGCTGTTTGACCTATTGCTATTTGTTTTAACAACTCTTCTCTTATATCTTTTAAGTCGCCACCCTCAAAGTAGTCATGTATAAATCTTCCCCCTGCCATAAGTAAAGATAAAGGGAATGTATTACCAATGTCTACAACATCTCCACCGCCTGTTTCCATTTCATTGTATGCGTAACCTTTACGAGCTTGCTCTTTTTGAAAGTCATATGCCATGATTAGAGCAGTCGTGCCTACTGTTGCCCTAGAAAAAGACTCAACAAAATCTATCTTTTTCCCCTTAGTAATCGCCGCCATCGCAGGGAATATACCTGTTGGCCCCCATGTGTAAGAATAGGCAACTACATTGTTCATAAATCTACCAAAAGGTAAAATAAAACCAATGAAAGGGTTACTAGATGCAGTCTCTACGTATTTAGCTAACGCTCTTCCTGCTGTTCCCGGAGCATCAAATGCTTGTGCAATTTTATCCCTAAATATATTTCCAGTGGTTTCTACATCTACTTGCTTTGTATAGTCAAAAGAGAACACAGATTTCATTGTGTCTTCCAAAGCTTTATCCATAACATCATCTGATAAGTCAGAAAAATCTCCTTTCTCTAAGACTTCTGAGAAAGTAGTATTCTTTTGTAGTCGTAGCTGTTTATCTATAGATGTCATAAACACTTGACTCTTTGTCACAGAATCCTGTAATCTAACGCCTGATATTGTACCTGCCGCATCTGCTATACCCTCTGTCAACTTAAGTAAAGCATTGGCTTCATTTATATCGAATCTTTTAGCTGTTCTTTCAACACCTCCTGAAAAAGTGTCGAATAATCTTCTCTTTAATTTTGGATCTGTGTTTAGTAATTCCATATAAGATCTATACGTAGCATACGGATCAGCAAAGTTTCTAAACTTTTCTTTTTGTAACTGAAACATAGCTTTACTCAAAGCAAGATCTCTCTTACCTGCTTCTGTTAGATTAGCTCCTTTTAGTGTCCCTAATGAAAAGTATAAACCGCCTTGCAACACCTCAGCTATGGTGTTAGCCGTATACCATTGTCCCCAACCAAATATGTTAACTGCTGTGGTTTGGGGCGCAGAAACTAGCATTCTTTTCCATAAATTTTGTGCGTAACCTAGAGAAAGAGGAGAACCTTTTCTGTCAGCCTCTGTTAAGCTGTCAACTGTTTCTTCAACAAAGTCTCTGGATAAAGCGGTTTCATCTGCTAGTTTTTGATATATACTACCTTGAACGTAAGCAGCATCTCTTTGTAGTTTTTTACCTTGCGTTGCCACAAGTGTTTCAGCTGCGTTTTGTATACTTCTAGATACTGTGGCAGCTATGTTTGGTGCAAGATTATCATGTATGCTACCTAAATAAAGTCCTGTATTTTCGTATATAATGTTTCTAAAATCTTTTGCGCCTTGTGGATCTAAAGAGTTCAGCACTGTTGCAATCTTGTCACCCTTTGTCATACTAAAAGGTAGACTTATACCTGCTCTCTCTGCAGCGTCAAGAATGTATGTGCCATCTTTCTTATTACCAATAATCTTTTGTACTAGATTACCTTCATATAGACGCTTTGGTTGTTTTGGCTTTTGTATAAACACCTCACCATTCGCATCTAACTCTACTATTGCAGGTCCTGCTAGGTCATCAGCTTCTCTTTCTAAAGCATCTTTGACAAATATTTTTTCTCCTTTGGCAGCTTCTCTTCTAAATATATCACCACCCTGTTTCTTACCAAAAGACTTTTCTGCATTCTTTTTAAGTTCTTCTGCAAGGTTTCTTTTCTGTTCTTCTGTAACACGTATACCTTCTCTAGTTTTTCTTGCTGCCTCTTTTACCTTTCGTGTCACACCTGAAGAGTCTGATCTAGCTTTTATCTTGGGTAAAGTTTTTATAGCTAAGGCTGTACCTGCCGCAGAAGCCACACCAGAAAGGGTTGTTTGTAAAGGATCATATACATCTCGTGATCCTGCTTTTAGTTCTGTCTTCTGTAATCTTACATCTTGATCTACTGCTATTCCTGCATCTAGTATACCTGTGCCTGTTGCTGTTGCAACTCTTTGTTGATGCACCCCCTTCTTCATCACATCGTCAAAAGCTTTTCGTGCAACATCTTTTCCTTCCCCTATTTTATTTTTGTAGGCTTGCATAGCTTGCTTTCTAACGGCAGCACCAAAGCCTTTTCCTGCAAGCATGTTAACACCTTTAGCCACACCAAAGCCTATATATGTAGAGGGAGACGACATTATAGATTGAATGTAATCAGACACACCATCAATAGCTCCGTATATACCATCATTAACAAACACGTTACCTAGTCTGTCGTATACCTTGTACGCTTCACCTGCTCTAGCTTTTTTATCATCATCCGCTTTGTGCATGTATAAAGCCTCAGATAGTGTAACGGCTTCATTAGTGTTAAAAAATCGCATGTGTCGTGTAAAATCATCAACAATGTCTTCAGCATTCTTAGTAGCGTAATGCTTACCTTTTCTGTCGATCATGTACTGTTTAATGGGTTCTAGATATGCAGGATTCTGCTCTAGATCATCCATCGTTAGTGCTTTTTGTTCCATTATTATCCTATGCCAGTTGCAAGTATTGGTACTTGTATTATTTCATCATCTCGTAAACCAAAGTCAGCTACAGTCTTTGTTTTAGCTTTTTCATTTGCATATCTCTTTGCTCTAGCGTAGTTTTCTCCTTGCATAAGTTTAATGTCATCTATTATAAGTTGAGCTTCTCTACCATCTTGATCAGCTAGAGGTATACCAAATTCTTTACTTAATAGTGAGCCAATGTCTTTCATGGTATCCTCATACACACTCGTATACGTAGCATTTAATACTTTAAGTTTTGCGTAATCAACAACAGGAGGTATCTTTTCACGTTGCATAGTAGCAGGTGCATACTCGCCACTAAACACATCACTGTACTCCTTAGATGCTGCGATTCTGTTTATGTCTGCTATGCTGTAGTCTCCTAGATACTTCTGTTCTTCTAGCTTTCGCATTACTCTTTCTCTTGCATTTATATTCATAGCAGCAAATAGTATGTTTCCAAAGAAACCTTCATCAGTGTCGGACGGTAGGTTTTTCTCATGTTGTTTAGTTAAGTTAAATGTTCTTTTCCAAAAGTCATTCATCTGCTCGTCTGTAGGTTTAAAATCTGCAGGAACATCCATTATCTGACTTACAAGCTCAGGTGTAAGGTCAGGATAGTTTACATTTTGAGATTTTAGTTCTTTCATGTCAGTCAATGCAGTGTAGACAGAACGTAGTGCTGTGACAGGATCTTTATCTTTTGCGTAGTACATAACCTGTTCTTCTGTAGCTCCCAAGTCAATAAGTTGTCCTGCTAGTTTTTTAGCTGTGTCCATGTTTGCTATGCGATCTTTGTACTCTGCAATATTTCTATCTGCTTTTTCTTTTTCCTCAACAAGCAATTCCTTTGCTTCCGCACCTCTCTCCTTGATTCCCTTTGTAAGTTCATCAAGAAATCCAGTGGCAAATGCTCTTGCGTTAAAAGCCATTATGTTCTCCTCGACATTAAACCTTTAGCCTCTGGCTCAGGTTTTTCCTCTGTTTCTGCCATTTCAGGCATTTCTTCTTGTTCCTGAGGGACGTTTTCAGCCCCTTCGTCCGTAGATACCATCGACTCTTCTAAACTTTCGTCCTCTCTCAGCCCTCTTTCTAGCTGTCTTTTCACCGCTGTCTCTACTATTTTGTCAGATCTTCTTTTCTCTTGTTCTTGTGGAGATACAGGAAGTTCTTTTACAGCCACACCGTAGGTCTTTGCTGCAGACAATATTATCTCATGTAATACAGGTGCTATTAGTAGACCTATATCTATGCTATGTTTACCTTCCATGACACCATTCATGTATATACCTTTAACAAGAGTAGCAAGAGGGAAGCCATTGTCTAAGGCTAACATTATATCCTCTAGTGTTTCTTTCGCTGTTATTCTAGGTAGGTAAAACTGTAATGCTTCTTCAGGTGTGCTGTACTCTGAGGGTCTTTCCCACGCGTAACCTCTAGGCTCATCTGTTAACGACTGTCCGGGAATTGGCGCACGTAATCGTGTTTCAGCTTTCATGTTTCTCATTGTACAAACCTCTTTGGTCTAGACACTATTGATTGTTTCTGTTGCTCTGTTTTATCATCTAGTATTCTGTCTACAAATTTACTATCCTCTGGAAAAGATTTTCTGACTCGCTCTTCAAATGTTGTTGTGTCTTCGTAAGTAGGTTGTTTTGTATCCAAGTCTGCTAGAAACTCGTAGGTATCCTCTAATGCTTTTTTAATTCTTTTCTTTATGCTGTCGCTGTCGTCCATTTGTAGGGAGTTATTTAGTTCTTTTTGTAGATTAGATAACTCATTTGTTAAATCAACAGATAGTCCAAGGTTCTTTACATTGACAAGAGTGTTTGATTCCTGACTCCCTTGAAAAGCATCAGGCATATCAAAAGACTCTACTTTATCATCATCCTTAACAGATTTAAACTTAAAAGGTTCTATACCCTCCATTAAACCCAATACAGAATTAGCATAACTGTTTGCTTTTTTGTTACCAGAACGCACCGCATTAGGACCACCGTTGTACATTGTAGCTATTTCTTTTAGACTTTTAGCTCCATATCTGTCACGTAACATAGCAAGATAAGCAACACCTGCTTCTATTGATCTTTGTATATTATAACTTCCTGAGCCTTTTGTCAACTGTTCCATTGTTATAGGGTTGCCTTTAAACTCTTTATAATATTTATTAATGTCTTTTAGTGCTATAGGTCTGACCTGCATAATGCCCTCTTCATCTAACGCACCTTTTCTATATTCTATGCCTGACTCTTGTTTAGCCACAGCTTTAATAAATTTAAATGGTAAGTCATACTTCTTTGATAGATCATTCATTATAATATCTACATTAGAAGATTCAAATCTATCATCTATAGATATAACCTCTGTGCCTTTTGGTCTAGTTAGATTTATAGTCCCTCCTGCATATATAAGATCTTTAGTCTTTATAGCAGGATTATCTGCATTTAGTTTCATTATTTCAGGCACAGTCATACCATATTCTAAAGCAAGTTCTGAAAGTGTATCTCCTGCTTGTATTTCATACTTAAATGCTTCACCTGCATAGTCAGCATCATCTGATTCATATATTCTACTGTGCGCTTTTGCATACACGTTGTCTGTTTCTTCCGCTACTTTTTCTGTAACCTTTTTAGGTGTGGGTGCGCCTAAGCCACCGACTGCTAGAGAAACACCTGTGTCTTTACCTGTTCTGGAGTCAATGTAGTTTTGTCTCGCTCTGTTTAATCCTGCTATATAATCTGTCATGATCCTACTGGTATCCCTGTTATCTTAGATGCTATATATCCTGTGCCAAACAGTCCGTTTACGATAGCTCCTCCAAACTGTCCAAGAGCCGTAGACCAAGCAGAGTCAACATCAGCTTCTCTATCTAATTCTGCTTTCATTAACTCTACTCGTCTTTGCTCTGCATTCTCTGCAGATGTAAATGCGTATGCCATCAAGTCACGCTCTCTCTGCCAGATCTCGTCAAGACCTTTTTGTGTAAGAGCATTGGCTTGTAAAGCATCCTGTCTGTTTGCTTCGTTTTGCGCAGCAGTGTTTACTGTTGTCAACTGCTGTCGCCATTGTGCGTTAGCTTGGGCTATGACTAACTCGTTTCTTGCATTAAACATATCTCGTTGATTGTTTAGTTCTTCTTGGAACTTGGTAAGAGCGTTCTCTTCTCCTGCATTAAACTGTTCCATTGCATTCTTCTGTGCAGAATTAAATTCGTCTACTTGTGTTTCTAGCTTTAAGAAAAATTGATTTGCTTGATTTTCACTCGTAGCGTTAAATTGTTTCATTGCATTTTCAGAAGCTACGTCTGTAAATAGACCTTGTATGATAGATTGATTAGCAAACATATCTACTTGCTGTTCAGCATTAAAGTTTGCCATATCCATTTGTAAAAATGCTTGAGCGTTTCTTACCTCAGCTTGTTGTCTATTGTTTAGGTTAGCCATATCTGCTTGTTGAATAGCCGCAGCTTTTGCCATTACAAGAGCTTGCTTATTACCCAACACAGTCAGATCTGTAGTTTGGGCTAATTTAGCATTTTCTAACTCTATTTGTACTTCGGCTGTAAAGTTTCTGTTAGCTATATCTGATATAGTTGCAGCCTTAGCAACTCTTGCTTGAAACTCTTGTGTAAACTCCATGCCAAGAAATTGCGCTCTTTGTTCTGCAGCCAACATGGCACGTTGTTGCCTATTACTTAGATTCTGTGCTTCAAACTTTGCAACAGTTTGTGCATCTTGCATGGCTATAGGTAAAGCACTTTCCATCGCAGCCTGTACGATAGCTTGTCCTGCCATAGAACTTGCAGCCAAGCCTCTTTGTGCCATAACTGCTGTAGCTTGGCGCATAGCTCCTGCAGCCCAAGGAGGTGGCTTACCACCCTCAAACTGTTCCATAAGTCCAGTAAGCTGTCCTTGTACTGTGGCTTTACTAGAAGGAGAACCTGTTGCCGCTTCTACCCCTTCTAAAAATTCCTTTGCTACCTCAGCGTTTGCTACGCCTGAAAAGGTTTCGCCCTGCTCTAGTTTTCTTTTAGCAGGAGATTTTACTTGTACGTTGTTTGTATCTGTAGCAGCCTCTTCATCACGAATAGCCAACTCATCTTGTTTTATTGTTTGTGCTATTGCCTCAGCATCTGGACTTAATGTGCCTGTTGTTTTCTTTAGTGTCTCGTCTCTTATGTCTTGAGCAACTTCTGATGCAGTCTTTGTTACTGTGATTGGTTGTGTGGGATCGCCAACGGTGTCTGTTATGCCTTGAGTCGCAGTTTTATCTGTTCTATCATCTAGTTTTCCTGTGCCTGTTTTTAATAACTGATCTTTTATAGACTCATCGTCCGTAGGCATAAGATTAACTTGTTGCCTTGTTACAATGTCATCAGGAGTAGACACAGTTGTGCCAACAGCTTCAGCTGCAGTAGGTATGCCAACAGACTGAAAGGACTGTGAAGCAGAAGAAACCGCAGCTTCTTTTTGTGTGATAGTAACACCCATATTGTTTATACTATCCACAAGTTCTTGTCGTCTTTTATCTGATGCTTCGTCAGTAGGTAACTTAGCTAGTTCTTGCTGTAAGTTAGAAAGCTTTTGTCTTTCTGCTGCGAGATCTGCTTGTGCTTTGTTAAGATTGTCTCTTGCCTTATCTCTAGGTGCAGTGCCTGTAGCTCCTGTAGTGGGGAATGGGTTTACTACATTAGGATCTTTTACGTCACCACCCTCTTGAAACTCAGGTTTATTCTTACGCTCTAAATATTCTCTTCTGCGTCTCTCATTAAATTCTTGGAACTCACGCAATCTATCTTCTTCTATTTGTTCTTGCGATCTTTCATATAGTCTTTTTGCTTCTTCTTCTCTTTTTCTTAATGTTTCTACAAGCCCTCTCTCAAAACCCTCACGCAAGTTTTTGTCCATAAGCATATTATTTTTGCGGTCTACGTCTTCTTGCATTCTTTTTTGATAAAGAGGAGTCTCTCCTGTAGGCTCTTGCGCCCCTTGTGGCATTTCTTCATCTGCATAAGATAGAAGTTCTTTGTATAGTTCGTTATCTGCTTTAGCATCTTTACCTGCAAACATCAACCTAGTTGAGAAAGGCATATCTGCTTGTCTACCTATTTTAGCGTCTACACTATTAGCAAGTAACTTTAAGTAGTGATCTTCTGCTATTCTTCCTAAGAAAGGTAACTTTTCTATTAACTCATATGTTTGTCTGTCTCCTTGAAAGTCTACATTTGCTTTTACTCTTTCAGCTAGTATCTTTCTTTTTACTTGATTGTCTCTCATCAAGTCATCTACATCACCACCGTTTGCATAACCCATCAACGGATCTGCAGTAGTAGGATAAACCATAGTAGGATTACCTCTAGTCTCTATAACATTGTCTAGATATCTTTGAACCTCAGGAGACTTCGGTTCTGTGCTTGCGGTTCGTTTGACGGCAGCATCAAATAGTTTGCTAGACTTATTGTCAAAACCACCTACTTGACCACCATACTGAAAGCCTCTTTCTTCTAACATGTCCTGCGCTCTCTTGTGCATACCTGCTAGATATTCTGCACCTTCTCGTGTGTTAGCTCTTAAACCTTTTTGCTGTAACATTTTACTAGCCTGATCAGGTGTAAATCCTAAAAACTGTTTCATTTAATATCCCTACTCAACACTCTATCTAACTTATCTTCTAATCTGTGCAGTGCATCCATCACAACTTGCATCTCATCTTTTACTTCTGCTCTTGATGCATAGTCCTCTCGTGTTCTGTTTAGGAGGATGTCTATACGTTTTATCTCTGCCATCATGTTACGAAAAGCCCATACTGCAGGAGCTATAATAAGTGTCAACACTACGTTCCAAAATATTACTGGGTCTATTTCCATGTTACCTCTTAAACTTATCGTTGAGTGAGTCTACCACGCTGTCTATGTTAGGCTCTTTACCGAAAGGGTCATATTTGCAACGGTACTCTGAAGGACACTCACCTTCAACCACTAGTGTATATGTATCG
>Ga0114932_10003711_pt1 | contig 14750 bp, 19 predicted proteins | sample 2SBtaG_2_FD_87286 | JGI IMG/M metagenome (GOLD analysis project Ga0114932, IMG submission 87286) | Deep subsurface microbial communities from Kolumbo volcano to uncover new lineages of life (NeLLi) - 2SBTROV12_ACTIVE470 metaG | ecosystem: Environmental > Aquatic > Marine > Volcanic ...
AACTACTGGGCTGACAAAAATGTTTACTGACAAAAGGTGACAAAATGGCTGACAAAAATAAATGAAAAGTTCTTCTGCTTAATCTGACATTTGCGATTTATTGTTTTTGTGTTGACACTGACATCCAGTTAGTCCATACTAGGGCAAACAAGCGAATGAAGATTCGATTGCAGATAACTTCGGAGTTAGAAAATGATTACTGATGTCATACTACAGTTAGCCCCACCGCCTAGTCAAGAAGGTGTAGCACTGAGATATGATTGTCCTTTCTGCGATCATAAAAAAACTCTCTCTATCAAAAATGACAACGGAACTATTCTGTACCACTGCTTCTCTGCATCATGTGATGTAAGAGGCAAGGTGTCTGACAGAAAAGAACTGACATTCAGCAAACCTAAAATAGTTGCTGACAAACCTGTTCCCCTTGACTCACGCAGTTTTGTGCCCCTAGGTAGAAACCAAAAGGCTCTCGACATGGTGGTCAAGCGGAACAGCTATGAAGCCTACCGAAAAGGTATTGCTGACATCCAGTATGATGTTAGGCAAGACAGGGTAGTGTTTATGGTCAAGAGAGATGACAAGGTGGTAGATGCTGTGGGTAGGAAATTGTCTGAGGCTGACAAAAGACCTAAGTGGTTTCGCTATGCAAGGAGCAGACATCCATTTGTTTGCGATGCTCAGACTGACAGTGACAAAGCTGTCTTGGTAGAAGATTGTTTTTCTGCCTGTGCTGTTTCTCAAGCTCACACTGGTATTGCACTGATGGGAACAAATCTTCCAAATGACTACTTGACAACCCTTAAAAATTACAGTAAAATAATAATAGCATTGGACAGAGATGCCTCCAAAAAAGCTGTTGAACTAACTAAACACATTAGGTTAGTGGTACCAGCTTCTTTGACTTTTTTAGAAAAGGATATTAAAAATATGGAACTTAACAAAATCATGGAGATACAATGACAAGTCAAGCAAAGCCACATACGGCACCTACAAAAAGATTCGATAGAGAACTGTTTAATGCAAATGATCCTCAAACAAGAGAGTCGGCTAAAAAATTATTACCACCAAAATTGAAAGAGATATTAGGACTAGATGAAGAGCCTGTCTTGGAAGATAATCCAAAGGCATATGGTATTGATCTTATTTGTGAAAAACATAACCTCAGTGTTGAGGTAGAGACAAAACATGGATGGGGCTCTGGTAAATTTCAATGGGGTGACATGCATATTCCTAGAAGAAAATTTAGATACACAAAAGTTGATGGTGAAGTTTTCTTTGTCGTGTTTAACACTGACAGAACGCAAGCTGGTATAATGACAAAAGACTCTGTTAAGAAAGAGAGAGTAGTTAATAAATTCAATAGGTTATCGAGATTACATGAGGATTATATCTCGGTACCTGTTAAGGAAATTATATGGGTGTAGCATGCAAAACCAATTACCAACAGATTATCAAAATTTTATTCACAAGTCTCGTTACGCTAGGTGGCGAGAAGAAGACGCAAGAAGAGAGACTTGGGTAGAGACAGTTACTAGATACTTTGACTACCTAGAAGAACATCTAAGAGACGAACATGGTTATCAGATTACGACTGAACTAAAGAGAAGATTAGAAGATAGGGTTATCAATCTTGAGATTATGCCTTCTATGAGAGCACTGATGACAGCAGGACTTGCCTTAGATAGGTGCAATGTAGCAGGATATAATTGTTCCTACCTACCAGTCGACAGTCAAAGGTCGTTTGACGAATGTCTTTACATTTTGATGTGCGGAACTGGTGTAGGTTTTTCTGTAGAAAAGAAATACACCGACAATCTTCCCAAGGTAGCAGAAGCACTTAGCCCTACAGAAACTAAAGTGATAGTCTCTGATTCTAAGGAGGGTTGGGCTAAAGGTTACAAAGAACTTATATCATTGTTATACACAGGACAGATACCTCAGTGGGATTTGTCTCGCCTACGCCCTGCAGGAGCTAGGCTAAAAACATTTGGCGGTAGATCATCTGGTCCAGACCCACTTGACGATTTGTTCAAGTTTACAGTAGAAATTTTTAAAAAATCTGCAGGTAGGCGTTTAAAGCCCATAGAGTGCCATGACATCATGTGCAAGATAGGATCAGTGGTAGTGGTAGGTGGAGTCAGAAGATCGGCTCTAATAAGCTTATCTGACCTTGACGATCAAGAGATGGCTTTAGCTAAGTCTGGTGAGTGGTGGAATGGTGAAGGACAAAGAGCATTGGCAAACAACTCTGTGTGTTACAAAAATACACCACCTATAGGTATTTTTATGAAAGAGTGGTTAAATCTTTACAATTCCAAGTCAGGAGAAAGAGGGATATTTAGTCGAGATGCTTCTGTTAGACAGGCAAAAAAGAACGGCAGAAGAAAGACGAAATATGATTTCGGAACTAACCCCTGTAGTGAAATAATATTACGCCCATATCAATTCTGCAACCTGACAGAAGTAGTAGTCAGAGAGACAGACACTGTTAAGACATTAGAAGGTAAGGTATCAGATGCTACTATACTAGGTACATTTCAATCTACCTTGACAAACTTTAAATACTTACGCAAGATTTGGCAAAACAATACAGAAGAAGAAAGATTGTTAGGTGTATCTCTTACAGGTATACTAGATAATCCTAAGCTAGGAAAAGCAGATGACCTGAAGAGGTTAAGACAAGTAGCTGTAGATACCAATTTAGGATTGTCAGACAGATTAGGTATACCTCAATCTACTTCTATTACTTGCGTTAAACCATCAGGTACAGTTTCTCAGTTAGTAGATTCTGCATCAGGCATACATGCAAGACATTCAGCTTACTACATAAGAACTGTAAGAGGAGATAAGAAAGACCCTCTAACTAATTTTATGATAGATCAAGGCATACCTTGCGAAGATGATTTGATGCAACCAGACAATACTGTTGTGTTTTCATTTCCTATAAAATCGCCAGAAACTGCGGTTTTGAGAGATGATATAGATGCTATAACACAATTAGAAACATGGAAAACTTACCAAGAGCACTGGTGTGAACACAAACCTTCAGTTACCATAACTGTTAAAGAAGACGAATGGTTTGATGTGGGAGCATGGGTGTTTAACAACTTTAAAGATGTGGCAGGGGTATCATTTTTACCTCATTCTGATCACACTTATAAGCAGGCACCTTACCAAGAGATAACGAAAAAAGAGTATGATGCTTTGACTAAACAAATGCCAACCAATGTGGATTGGACATTACTTTCTAACTACGAACAAGAGGACAATACAAAGGGTATGCAAGAGCTGGCATGTACAGCAGATGCCTGTGAGATTGTAGATATAACATGATATCATTATTAGGCTCATTACTAGGATTCGGTACAAGTTTCTTACCTAGTGTTATGGGGTTTTTTGAAAAGAAACAGGCTAACAAACAAGAGCTTTTGATGCTAGAAGCCAAGGCTAAGTATGCATCAGAACTAAGTAAACTAAAATTACAAGAGATGGATGCTCAGGCAGACATAGAAGAAGTGAAAGGTTTGTATAAACATGCTGAGTCATTAGCACAGGCAAACAAATCTACATTTGTATCTGCCTTACAAGCATCAGTGCGACCAGTTATAACCTACGCTTTCTTTAGCGTATTTGCATTTGTTAAAATTACCTATGTAGTAATAGCAGTGCAAGGCGGAACAGAAGTGTTACCTGCTATCTTGGAAGCATGGGATTCTGAAAGTCAAACTATCTTTGCTGCTATTATAAGTTTTTGGTTTGGTAATCGTTTATTTAAATCAAGGAGCAAATAATGGCTGGTGGGGCATCTTTTAAAAAGCATCCAGAGGGAGCTATGTCTCCCTTGTTTCCTTTTGGTCCAATGATGATGCATGCTAAACTTCCTATGGATTTGGTTAGAAGATTAAATAAATACACTAACAAAACTGTAAAGGATGAAAAGAAATCTAAACAGCTAGATCATTCTGATCATCTTGTAGGTAAACTTAAACAAGAATTTTTAATTGATCATACCGAGTTAAATAAACACACTGATACTTTTAATCAAATTATAGCTAATTTTGTTTCAACAGAGTTGGCTAGACATTTTAAACAATTATCAGAAGGTACAGGTTTTTCTATCCAGTATAATTCTGCATGGATTGTTCGTCAATTTGCTGGCGAATTTAATCCTGCACATATACATACAGAATGTGATTTGTCCTGTGTAGGATATTTAAAACTACCACCTGAAATAGATAAAGAGTGGGAAGAAGATTACAAAGACCATTACCCTTGTAAAGGTCACATAGAATTTTTACATGGCTCTTCTGGAAAAATGCATACACATACTTTTCTTGTTAAGCCTAGTGTAGGTGATTTTTTTGTATTCCCTTCTGATTTAATTCATATGGTTTATCCTTTTTATTCTGATGGTGAGAGGCGATCTTTTAGTATGAACATGAGTATTGTTCAACAAAGAATAGATGAAAATGGACAAGCTACAGAAACTATAAGAGACAACAAAGAAGACCTAAGTCATAGAGCTAAAAAATGGGAGCTTGACCCTTTAGGTAAATAGTAATATAATGTTCCAACCTTTTTAGGAGATAAATATGGAGCCACAGATAATAGCACTACTTTTAAGTAGGGAAAACTTTGAAAAGGCAAAAGCCTTAGTTACCAAAGATATGTTTGATAAGAAATACAAAACTATCTTTGATGCGATAATGCACTATCATACTAAGTATGAGGGAGACTTATCAAAAGACAATCTATATTTAGTACATAGGAATTTATATCCTGCCATGCCAGACTCTACCAGAGAAGCTGTAGAAGAGGCTATAAAAAACATACCTGAAGATGTTGACGGTGATCCTCAGTTTGTATTAGATACGCTGACTGAGTTCTGGCGTAGAGAGATGGCTCGTAAGGTAGGAGAAACAGCAATAGACATTTGGAATGGTGAGTCTACAAACTTTGGTGATTTACGCCAAATGGTAGATCAAATAATAAATCAGGATTCTGCTACAGGCATACTGTCAATGCAGAGAGAAGAAACAGATGTAGAGACATTGTTTCAAGAGTTTGATGAAGACCCTGATTTTCCATTCCCATTAACAACATTACATGATGAAGTATCAGGAACCTATAGAGGCAATCTAGGGATTATCTTTGCTCGCCCTGAGAGTGGTAAGTCATCTTTCTGTGCTTTCCTATCTGCAGAAGCAATACGCAAAGGGCATAGGGTTGGTTACATAATGAATGAAGAGACAGCTAAAAGAATGAAGGCTAGGATATTAACTGCCTACTTTAATGTCCACAAGGATAACTATGAAGATAGTTTGCCTGAGATGAAAGAAGTATACAAAAGAGAGATAGAAGAAAATTTATATATTATGGATTCTGTAGGCTCGGACATAGCAGAGATAGATCAGTTTGCAAAATTAAATAAAATTGATATACTGTTTGTAGACCAATTAGATAAGGTTAAAATAAACGGAGAGTTTGGTAGAGGTGATGAGAGATTGAAAGAGCTGTATGTAAACGCTAGAGAGATAGCCAAAAGAAACTTCTGTATGGTGTGGGCTGTATCGCAAGCTAGTTATGATGCTCATGGTAGGCAATTATTAGACTTTGCTATGCTTGATGGCTCTAAGACAGGGAAAGCTGGAGAGGCAGATATTATAATAGGTATAGGTAAAAATCCTGGTGAAGATGATGATACTAGATTTTTAAATGTATCTAAGAATAAGATATCAGGTTGGCATGGTCATGTTGTTTGTGAGATAGATAAATTAACAGGGAGGTACTACGAATGATTTTAACATTAGATGTAGAAACTACCTTTATAAAAACAGACAAAGGCTCTGATCCTTCTCCTTATACAGAAGGCAATCAATTAGTGTCTGTAGGATTTAAAGAAGATGATAAGCCTGTCGAGTATGTATGGTTTTATCATGCAGACAGACAGCCTACAGAAAATAATATGAAGATAGTACAAGACGCACTAGATAGAGCAGATGTTCTACTGGGTCATAATATTAAATTTGATTTACAGTGGTTGTTTGCTGCTGGGTTTGTGTATAGTGGTGCAGTCTATGATACTATGGTGTTCGATTACATATGGGCAAGAGGAGTTAAGGTGCCTCTAAGTCTTGATGAATGTTGTCGTAGACATCAGACAGTTACAAAAAAGAAAAAAGATATATTGGAAAAGTACTTGCGTGATGGTATGGGTTTTGATATAATACCGCATGAAATAGTAGAAGAATATGGAATAGCTGATGTGCAGTCTACCTATGAGGTAGCTTTAAGTCAGTCAAAACAAGAGGGTAAAAGCATTGAGCAAATTGCAGCCTACACTGTACCTGTCTTTTGAGGTAACTAGAGTCTTAGCAGAGATGGAAAAGGATGGTATCAAGATAGATCGCCAAGCCTTAAACAAAGTTAAGCATGAGTATACCTTAGAGGCTAACGAGTTAGAGAAATATCTTAATGAAGAGATTAAGAGAGTTATGGGTGATACACCTATTAATCTTGCTAGTCCAGAAGATAGATCAAAATTACTATTTAGTAGAGGTGTTAAGAATAAGAAGACTTGGGCACAGACATTTAATCTTGGGTATGAAGTAAGAGGTAATACAAGAAAACCTAAACGCAGAACACCTATGACAGATGCACAATTTAAAAGAGCAGTAGCTAGTAATGTTATAGTACAATATAGAACAGAGGCTACTAGATGTAATGTTTGTAGTGGTTATGGAAGAGTGTCTAGGAAAAGAAAAGACGGCACATGGGGTAAGGCTAGATATATATGTAAGTCTTGTGGGGGTGTAGGTATAAAGTACATGCCTACTAATGAGGTAGCAGGATTTAAGTTAGCACCTATAAGTGTGATGTCCTGTAGTACCCAAGGATTTAAAACAGATGCAGATGCTTTATCACTATATAGGGAAAGAAGTAACGAACAGGCATTTACTTTTATAGAACGCTACCTAAGATTTAATGCAATAAAAACCTACCTTAAAACTTTTGTAGAAGGCATAGAAAAGAATTTAGACTATAGTGATCGTATTCATCCTCAGTTTATGCAGTGTGTAACAAGCACTGGTCGTTTATCATCTAGGAGTCCTAACTTCCAGAACATGCCTAGAGGTAAAACATTTCCAGTTCGTAGGGCTGTGGTGTCTAGATTTGAGGGGGGTCATATCCTAGAGGGCGATTATGCTCAACTAGAATACAGAGTAGCAGGTTATCTTAGTAAAGATAAGCATGTTTATGAAAATGTCAAGGGTGGTGTAGATGTTCATAACTTGACAGCTACAATAATAACTGGTAAAGAAAAAGATGAGATAACAAAAGAGGAAAGGCAGAACGCAAAAGCACACACCTTTGCTCCTTTATATGGTGCTACAGGTATGGGTTTACCTGAGCATATACATAGATACTATTCTGAGTTTACAGATATATATCCTCAGATAGGAGAATGGCATTTGGATTTAGCTAAACAAGCATTGAAATATAAGGTTGTGACTCTTCCGTCAGGTAGGGAATACAGATTTCCCTATGTAAGAAGAACAGCCAGAGGAATTACTCATGGAACGAGTGTAAAGAATTATCCTGTACAGGGTTTTGCTACAGCAGATTTACTTCCGTCTGCACTTGTGGAAACCTTTAGGGCATTTAAGAAAAATAATCTTAAATCCCTACTTTGTAATACAGTACATGATAGTATAGTAGTGGATGTACATCCTGATGAACAAGATCAAGTGATTGATGTTGTCAAAGAGTGTATGCTTTCCATACCCCAGCAAGCCAAGAGGAGATGGGGAATAGAGTATGATATGCCAGTAGGCATTGAAATCAAAATCGGAAGCAACTGGTTAGATACTGAAGAAATTTTTTCAAATTAATGCTTGCATTACTTTAATATCTACTATATAATAGTGTTAAGTCAACTCATAAGGAGTAATAATATGACACAATTAGCGACAAACGAAAACTCAGACCTCGTAATTCCAAAAGATTTGGATAAAGTGTCTGCAGACCAACTGGCAGAATTGATTGGTCAAAGAGAAGATAAGCCTCAAGGCGGAGACTCTCTAGCTAGACTATCAATTAATCATTCGCCTGAAGATGATGAGGGTAACACCTTACCTAGAGGACAGTTTGCTTTATACAATCCTGAGACAAAGGAAAAAGTATTTGGTAAAGAAGTTAACTTTAGGATTTTTATCAGAAGGTTTATGTATAGCTTATGGGATAATGAGCAGGGTGCATATTCAGTTCGCACTACGCAACAAGCCAAGCTCAACGATCAATTTCCTGATACAGAGGGGGGCTTTAAATGTGGTAAGCTCACCAAAAATGAAATTACGGAAATTGGTTTAGACAGTCCAGAAGCTGCTGCTTCAGCACTTGTTAAATGTAATCAAGTTCTGTATGGTTTAGTAACAATAACAGATGGCAAAACAGCTACTGGTGAAGATAGTCCAGTAGAAAATGTTCCTGTAGTATTTTATGGAAAAGGCTCAAGCTACAATGCAATATCTCAATACTTTAGAGATGTTGATAAGAAGAATTTACTTTCTCCTAATGTAGTAGCTAAGGCTCATTCTATAAAACATAAGAATGGGGCAACCATCTACTATTCAACTAACTTGACTATTTCTGATACTGTAGATTTATCTAAAGACGATAGAGAGCTACTTGTAGCTTTCGCAGATAGGATAAATTCTTACAATCTCCGAGTGTCAGAAGAGCATGCTGAAGCCAAAAATGGTGAAGGCGTGGATGCTATCGACCTTGCTGCTGTCGAAGCATAATGAGTGATATTCAAGTATTCATACAGGATTTCTTGAGTAGAGCTACGAAGGGGGAGGCTGAGATGCCTCCTTCTTTAGTTGACGAATTTAAGGAAGCTTGCGGTCAGGCTTTAGAAAAACAATTTTCTAGAGAGCCTAGGGAGTTTCGCCTACGCCTGTCTGGTATTGGTAAACCAGTATGTCAACAGCAATGTGAGCAATTAGGTATTGAACAATCATTTAGTTATAATGCTATAATGCGGTTTCTATTAGGCGATTTAGTAGAAGCAGCTTTAATAGCTATTATGAAAGCTTCTGGAGTTAATGTAGAGGATGAACAAAAACCTACATCAATAACTTTAGATGATACAGAAGTTAATGGAACACTAGATGTTATCATAGATAAAAAAGTATTTGATATTAAATCTGCTAGTCCTTACGCCTTTCAAAATAAGTTTGGTGAATTTGGTGGATATCAGAAAGTAAAAGACGATGATCCTTTTGGATATGTTGTACAAGGTTTTTCCTACGCAGAAGGTGAGAACATGCCTTTTGGTGGGTGGATTGTGGTAGATAAATCTTCTGGAGAAGTTACAGTATGTGAAGCTCCAGCTACTCAAGCCCAAGAAAAGAAAGAAGCACTAGAAGCTGCTACTGTAAATGTTCGCAAATTAAAGAAAACAAAAAGAGTAGAAAAACAATTTAAAGCTACCGATGAAATTGAAAAGGGAGAGCCTACTGGTAATAAGCTTTTACCTAGAGAATGTGGTTTTTGTGGGTTTAGGCATCATTGTTGGAAACATGCTAAATATTTGCCTAAGCATACATCCAGAGCAAAGAATCCACCCTATGTGTGGTATACTAAGGTAGTAAAAAATGCCCATACTTAAAATGCATAATCTTACTATGGCAGACTTTAAAGAGAATAAAAATATTTTTTATGTTTATCCTGATAACTATTCTATGATAGGCGGAGACAGTATTATAAAAGAACTACGACATAGCGATTATACTGTTCCTGTATATACTATGCTGTCAAAGACTCAGCCATTTATATATGAAAGAGGTATGGCTATGTTAGACGAAGCTATGGAAAAGATAAAATACCTGTTAGGTAACAAAGCTATTATGTTTGTTTTGATGAACAGATTTTATGATGTTATAGATTATGATAACGCAGAAGAATACCAAAGAACAATAATAGAAGAACTACATCTGTTATTAGAAAGAGAAAAACCAAAAGATGTCAGGATATAGATTACCATACAGATCAAAGTTTGAAGTTAAAGTAGCTGCAGACTTAGGCAAACGCAAAGTAGACTTTCAGTATGAGAAAGTAAAGTTTGATTATATTCCTAAGATAAGAAACTATACTCCAGACTTCTACCTACCAGAATCTAAAATATACATAGAGACAAAAGGAAGACTAACAACAAATGATAGAGTTAAACATCTACTTATAAAAGAACAATATCCTGATCTTGATATAAGATTTGTTTTTGTTAATGCTGATAATAAGATTTCAAGAACATCTAAAACTACATACGCAGATTGGTGCGATAGGCATAAATTTTTATGGGCTGAAAGCTTAGTACCTATGGAGTGGCTAAATGGCTGATGATGATTTTTACAAGATAGAGTTTGCAAGAAATGAAAAGTTAGATAAATTTTTAAAGGAGCTTGATTTGAAAGAAGGTAATATGTATATAATATTAAAACCTGAAGATGAGGGTTTTGAAATAGTAGGTGCAGATTTGCTACCTTCTGATCTAGACACATACACAGGAACACAGATGTATATTCTGTTTGCTGGTCTTATGCAAATGGCTACAACAGAACAGTCGACTGTTATGGAAAAAGGTAATAAGATGATAATGGATGAATTAGAAAGAAAACGAGAAAGAGAGATAGAGGAGAGGGGAGATAATGTCGTTGCGTTCAAGCCCAATAAAAAAGACATCAATTAAATACAAATATGATGAACAAAATATATTGAATGGTGTATATGCCTACATACAAGATACATACACACAACACTATTCAAAAAGTAATTATCAGGCAACAGAATTTATTATAGATGCTGGTCATGGTACTGGTTTCTGTATAGGAAATATTATGAAGTATGCACAGAGATATGGAAAGAAAGGTGCAAAAAAAGATCGGAGAAAGGACTTGTTAAAAATAATTCACTATGCTATAATAGCATTATTCATAGACGATAAGGAGGTCTAAATGGCAGACGATGAAAAGAAACGAGCTCACACTGAAGATGGAAAATTTAAGGCGGATAATCCTGATACTCCAGACATCAATGAGGCTTACCAACCTGTAAAATATTATCTTATGCAGGAAAACTTAGCAAATATTATCTTGCAAAAATTAGCAGGATTACCATATGCAGAGGTAAGTGACATGTTGACAGGTTTTAGAAGTATGCAACATGTTGAGGTTGATCCAGTTACCAAGACTATAATAGGTAAAGCAAAAGATGACACAGGAAAAGCCGAAACCAAAGACTAGAGCTTTGTTGGCTCAATTTACTGTTGAGCTTTCACAAGATGGGAAAGTGTACCTTGAAAATAAGTCAGTGAATCCTGAAGTTTTTAGAAAGACGATGGATGAATGGAATCAAGATTATGAAGGTACACTGTCCTTGACCAATCTTCTACGAGAATTTAAGCGAGAGTTTGAAGAATTAGTAGAAAAATCATACAAATTTATGTAAAACTGTTTCTAAAGAGAATAGAAGCTCGTACAACAAAATTGTTTATTTTTGATATTACAGTACCTGAAACATATTAAAAAGCTCTGTATGAGCATTTAAACGATTATTTTTTTTCAGAACACTTGTAAAAAGCACAAAAGCATCACTAAACCAGATGCTAGATGTAAAAATATACTTTCCACTGATATTTCTCCTATGTTACTAATTGTAGTATACACAGAAAAGTGACCTTTGTCCAATCAATAGTTTAAATGGTAAGTATTTATGTTGTAAATTATTGAGCTAACGGATTATCGTTATTGCCTACCTTGTCTAATCTACTTTCAGTTCTATCTAATCTTTTTTCAAGACTATCTACTTTAGTAGTTAATGTAGCAACAGATTCTTTTACTGGGTTAAGATTAACACTTTTCTTAGTTTTAGCTTCTATCTGATCAAGACGAAGATTAAACTGCCCCCAAGTGTAAAAGCCCCCACCTATTGCGGTGATCACCCCTATAATGGTGATGTACTGTTGAAGTTTAGGTAATAAATTTTTCATATTGTCCTCCTATTTTTTGCCTACATACAAACCAAACCATGCAGCCCCTGCACCTACTATTACAGATACAAATGCTGATTGAGCACTTGTAGGGTCTGGTAATGTCATAAACCACATTGATGTTTTATAGAACATAGCTCCATATAAACTAATTAAAAGCCTAGGGAAAACTCTCCACTTGTCAAAACCTTCAGGGTTATTGTACCAAGAGACTCTTTCCACCTCTACAACTTTTACTTCTTCTTCTGCCATATTATCCTCCAAATAAATCTTCTGACTGTTCAGATACCATACCTGACAGTGTATTTATATTACTACCTAACATAATCCCATACCCAACATAGTTATCATCTATAGTGACATCTGTATATATAGCCCTAGGCTCATACCATTCTGTAGGTTGGGGTATGCTCATATCTTGGTAGGTATCAAAACCTGGCAAGTAATTCATGTAGGCAAGTAGTGTTGCTTGTCCTGCTGTATCATATGTACCAGACTCTTGTTCTTGTTGTTGTGATTGTTCTTGTTGTGCTCTTATGTTACTAGCTACTATCTGTTCTGCTATTTGATCAGCTTCTGATGCTGTTACCATAGTACTAGTCATACTTTCTATTTGATTATCCATAGTTGTAACTTGGACCTCAGCCATCATTGTAGAAGGTGTATTGCCTATTGCAGGCATAGGTACAAGATTAATAGATTGTAAGACAGTGTTGGTCTGTGCTTGAGATGAGGCTATCTGATCTGAAATACTAGGCGAACTAGATACAGACATAGGAGATGATGATGCACCAGAGGTATTGCTAGATACGGAAACTGTAGTGCTAGTTTGAGAAGTACCTCCAGTTATGTTGGGGTTTATTCTTTCGAGTAGGGAATTAGTAGATGCCACTATTGATCTAATTTTGTTTCGTTTTTCTTTTTTAGTATCTTTCTCTTCATCGTCTATGTTATCTAGTAGCTCTAGTTCTTGTTCTATAAAATCATCTTCCGTAAATTCTTCTTCCTCTACTTGGTCAGGCGTTATTTCTTCTACAGACTCATCTAATGCCTGTTCTTCTTCTTCTATAGCTTGCTCTTCATTAAAGTGTTCTTCTATTACTTCAGCAAACTCTTCTTCAGTAAGTTCTTCTTCTACAAACATAAGGAAGTCTTCTTCTGTATCTATTATGTGTATTTCAAATATATCTATAACTTCAGTGTCTGTTATGTCTTCAAGAGGTATAAAACTTATCTCTTCTAAATCAGGTGCAAAAGAATCTTCAGTAAATTCAAAATGTGTATCTATAAAGATAGGCTCTTCTAAATCATATTCCTCAACAAAAAATATATCACTACTGATATTAATAGCATCGTGGCTATCACCATTATTGTGCCAATCATCAGCAAACGTAAAAAAAGTTGTTTCTCCGTATAGGTATTCATCTTCTTCATCATATCCATAAAAATCCTCCTCATCATCATAACCATACAACATAGAGTCTGTAAGCCCTGCACCATATAAATAGTCTTCTTCTTCAGAATCATTTGTTAAATCATATACATCACACAATTCACTAAAATCAGAATCAATTAAACATTCAGAAGAAAGGTTACTAAAAGATTCATCAATAGCTGTACTTACACTAAAATCATCTGTCTCAATAAAGGTTGTGCTTCCAGTGTCTTCATATCTTAGGTACGTTAAAGCTTCGTTATTGCCCTGTAATCCTATCGTTATGTCGTGATTCTGTATGCGTAACTCGTCATACCTAAAAGCAATTTCATTAGTCGTTTCGTATAGTATAGCTTGAAAAGTACTTTTTAATCCATTGCTGTATTCAGAGACATTATCCCACATAATAACAAAGTATTGGTCCGTATCAGCAGTTTGCCCAAAGGTCTGTATGTAAGGAGATTGGTTGCCAGATGATCTTCTAATAAAATCAGACCAAGCAGGAAAGACAGAGTAGTTAAATGAAGTAGCAGGAAGCGTTTCTGATCTGTAATTTCTTGATCTTGAGACCGAGAAGTTGTTCTGAAAAGTAAAGAATCCGTTCATCGATATATTTACTTGATCAAAAATCTGATCATAGAAGGTAAAATCGAAACCAATATTTTTCATCCCTGACATGTTATCATCGCCAAGGCTTAATCCTTGTCCAGTAGAAGTTATATCTATGAGGGGGTCAGTACCTACAGTGAAGGTGGGCGTACTAGCGTAGGCAAAACTACTAAGTAGGATTAATGATATTAGGGTTTTAAGCATATCTTTTGTGTTGGGTATTTCTTACAGAAATCTTTTTTCTTGTAAGCTCTAAATTCATACCCTTTCATATCTGCTTTTATAAGATGCCAGTCAGGTCTATCTTCTGGATTTTGATCCCATGCTTTCTGGGCTTCAGCACCTATCTTACCTTTATACGGACAAGGACTGCCGCTTTGTTCCATCGCCCTGAAAACTTTTTCGTCTTGACAGAGTAGGGCTACAGCCGCTACCTTCATCCCCATGTCGTAGAGAGCTTTGGAATTTTTCAAACGTTCACAGTTTTCGTCTCGTATAGATTTACCTGCTGATACACCGAAGATTTGTGTCTGGACTGCTGCGGAAGCCCCTGTAGTGCATAGGTCCTGGGAATAGGACATGATGGATGGAGCCACTGCGGAGGGAGGAGCAGTTTTAATTCTTTGTGTTACTTTCTGTGTAGCAGATGATGTGCTA